>OJAI01000089.1_pt1 | contig 63946 bp, 62 predicted proteins | sample 1588891 | NCBI WGS metagenome assembly OJAI01 (sample SAMN03283255) | human gut metagenome | biome: human-associated habitat; material: feces | host: Homo sapiens | place: USA | collected 2013 | reverse complement strand
CACAACCGTGATCAAGACAAGAATCCGTCGTGGAGATGCAGCACCAATGGCAATCGTTCAATTCGTGAAGTAGGAAACTACTTCACTTTTTTAAAAGGTGAAAAAATGAACTTAGAAAAAGAGATGAATGAATTTGCAAAAGCTAACCATGTTCCTGTAATGATGGATGAAGGTGTGGAGCTTTTGATTGCAAAAGTTAAGGAATATAATTGTAAGTCGTTTCTTGAATTAGGAACTGCAATAGCTAGAACAGCGATTCGTGTTGCTTCTTTGGATCCTGAAATGCGTGTTGTGACAATTGAGAGAAATCCTGAAATGATTGAACAGGCAAAGATAAACATTAAGCAGTCTGGATATCAAAATCAGATTACTCTCATTGAAGGAGACGCTTTAGAAGTAGAACTTCCTGATCAAAAATTTGACTGTATCTTTATTGATGCAGCGAAGGCGCAATATACACGTTTTTTTAAGAAATATTCACCACTTTTAAATTCTAATGGTATAATTGTTACAGACAACATGTATTTTCATGGATTGGTTGAACATCCGGAAAATACAAATAATAAGAATACCAAGGATTTGGTACGAAAGATTCGTAACTATCACGAATTCTTATCTTCTCTTGATGAATTTGAGACTACTCTATATTCAAAGGGGGATGGAGTTGCCGTAACAAGGAGGAAATAAGTATGAAATTTCTTAAGTTCTTATTAGGTGTAGGCGTTATTGGAGCTGCCGGGGCAGCTATTGCTACAAAGAAATCGCGCGATAAAAAACGTCAAGCAGAATTAGATGAATTTTTAATGCCAGAAGATGATACAGTTATCATCGATGTTCCAAAGAAAGAACCAGAGTCATTAACAAAGTTAGAAGCTGATTTGTATGCTTTGGAAAATGAGAAGGAAAACATTCTACCATTAACGTTCATTTTTAGTTTTGAAAATTTTGAAGAAGCAAATAAATTTAAGAATGAATTAACTTTAAGAACGATCACTTCTACAATTAATGATCAAGATCGTTTTGTTGAAGTGATTTATAATGATGTCATCACACATGATGCATTCACTGTTCTATTGAACGATTTCAAAGAAGCCATGGAGAAAAGTCAAGTTACATACCAAGGATATCGTTACTTTGCCAAATAAATCCTTGGCTTTTTTTATATAGGCTTGTATAATTATAACGTTTAAAAAGAATAGGAGGATTTAAAATGTCAGCTGTAGAAGTTTCGCATTTATCCTTTTCATACGATGGACAAAATGATGTTATAAAAGATGTATCTTTTGAGATTCCCAAGGGAAGTTATACTACGATCGTAGGTCATAATGGATCCGGGAAGAGTACGATTGCTAAGCTCTTGATTGGTCTTTTAAAAGCTAAAAGCGGGGAAATAAAGATTTTAGGTAATACTTTAAATGAAGAAAATGTATATTCATTAAGAAATCATGTAGGTATCGTTTTTCAAAATCCGGATAATCAGTTTATCGGCTCAACGGTTGCCGATGATATTGCGTTTGGATTAGAGAATCATTGTGTTCCTCAAGAACAAATGCAGGCAATTATTGAAGATGTAGCTGCTCGTGTAAATATGAGCGATTTTTTAGATAGTGAACCTACTAAGCTTTCAGGTGGACAGAAACAAAGAGTTGCAATAGCTGGTATTTTGGCTATAGCACCAGATATTATCATTTTTGATGAATCTACAAGCATGTTAGATCCACAAGGAAAAGCAAGTATCAACGAACAAATTCAAAAACTTCATGATGAGCGTAATATAACGATCTTATCTATTACACACGATATGGAAGAGGTAGCTCAAAGTGAATATGTAATAGTATTAAAAGATGGGAAAGTGGAAATGCAGGGGACACCAAAACAAATCTTTGAACACAAAGGTAAATTAAAAGAAATGAAGTTAGAACTACCTTTTGCACTTTCTTTTTCTGAAAAGTTAAAAAATGAAGGTATTTTTAAGGATAGTTATTGTACATTAGACGAGGTGGTGAATGAGTTATGTCAATTAAGATCCACCAATTAGAACATGTGTATAATCCAAATACACCATTTTCGCATGCTGCTTTAAAAGGGATCAATCTTGAAATTCCAGAAGGGAAAGTAACAGCGATTATTGGGCAAACGGGTTCGGGTAAATCTACGCTTGTTCAGCATTTAAATGGTTTATTGATTCCAACGGCAGGTACTTTAGATATTTGTGGTTATCATATCCAGCCATTATTGAAAATAAAAGATGTAAAACAGTTACGAAAAGAGGTTGGGTTGGTTTTTCAGTTTCCAGAATATCAGTTATTTGAAGAAACGATTGAAAAAGACATTGCCTTTGGACCTAAAAACTTTGGTGTAGAAGAGACTGAAGCAAGTCAGCTTGTTCGCAATATTTTGCCGGTTGTTGGATTGGATGAGTCGTATTTAGATCGATCTCCTTTTGAACTGTCAGGTGGTCAAAAACGTCGTGTAGCAATTGCAGGTATCTTGGTCTTAGATCCTAAGGTACTAGTATTGGATGAACCTACAGCTGGTTTAGATCCACAGGGTGCTAAGGAAATGATGACATTATTTATGCGCTTAAATCGTGAACAGAATAAGACGGTTCTTTTGGTAACACACGATATGGAACATGTCATGAAGTATTGTGATCATGTTATTGTATTGGATCATGGTGCGGTTAAACAGACTTCCGATGTAAAAACATTTTTTGAACATCCTGAATGGATCGTCAATATCGGAATCAATCCACCAAGTATCATTCGTTTGAAGATGCGTTTAAAAGAGGCTGGCTTTGATATTCCAGATGAAATCATTGATGAAGATGGACTTTTAAAATGCATCAAAAGGCAGGTGAAGATTCATGAATAATATTGCCTTAGGAAGATATATGCCTTTAAACTCTGTTGTTCATAAAATGGATCCACGTGCTAAGATCATGATTCTATTGTTCTTGATGATTTCAGTTTTTATTCCAGCAGGTGCTTGGGGCTATGTATTATTATCATTGTTTATTCTGGTAGCTTTATTTTTATCAAAATTACAACTAAGTTTTGCCTTAAGAGCTATGAAACCAATGATTTGGATGATGGTATTTCTTTTGGTCATCAATATTTTAGTTATAAAAACTGGAACACTTTGGTTTGAGCTTGGTTGGTTTAGCATTTATTCAGATGCGATTTATCAAACTCTTTATATTGTTGTTCGTTTAACTCTAATGATCATTATGACAACGATATTGACTGCTTCCACAAAACCATTAGATCTAACATTGGGAATTGAAAAGCTATTAAAGCCTTTTGAAAAGATTGGTTTGCCATCTCATATTATTGCGATGATGATTTCTATTGCCTTGCGTTTTATTCCTACATTAATTGAAGAAACGCAAAGAATCATGAATGCACAGGCTTCTCGTGGGGTAGATATGGAAAATGGAACGATCAAAGAGAAAGTAATGGCTATTTTATCGTTGATCGTACCTTTATTTGTATCCAGTTTTGATCGTGCTGATCAATTAGCCAATGCAATGGAAGCAAGAGGATATAATCCTATGCAGGAGCGTACAAGATATAAAGTGTTAAAGATGACTGGGATTGACTATGTTGGATTACTTTCTTCAATAGCACTTTTAGTATTGTGTATCGTTTTGGCGGTTATATTATGATATACAAAGTAATACTTGCATATGATGGTTCAAACTATGCAGGATGGCAAAAGCAGGAAAATGCATTAGGTATTCAAGAAGTGATTGAAAAAGCACTTACTACGATTCATAAAAAAGAAACTTTTATCACAGCCAGTGGAAGAACCGATGCCAAAGTTCATGCCTTAGGTCAGGTGTTTCATTTTGAGGCAGATAAAAAAATTGGACCGGATCGTTATAAAATGGCCTTGAATGCATTGTTGCCAGAAGATATTCGTATTTTAAAAGTCAGCATGGAAGCAGATGATTTTCATGCTCGTTTTAGTGCAAAATCAAAACGATATGACTATATTTGCACGTATGAAAAAGAAAATCCATTCGTATATAAATATAAGGAAATATTAAATTATACTTTAAATATAGAAGCTATGAGAAAGGCTTCTGAATATCTTGTGGGAACGCATGATTTTACAAGTTTTTCTTCATCTAAGATCGATCCAAGAAAACCTAGAGTCAAGACCATTACGCGCATTGATATCTTTGAAGAGAATCAGGATATTCGTTTTGTTTATGAAGGAACAGGTTTTTTAAGATATCAAGTTCGTATGATGACAGAAACTTTGATTATGGTTGGTTCAAATAAAATAGATATAGAAGAAGTAAAAAGAATACTCGATAAAAAGGATAAGAGTGCTTGTCGTTATAACGCAAGTCCAAATGGATTGTATTTAGTACATGTTAATTATTAAAGGGGTAAAAGATGAAGCAGACAAACTTTCATACACACACATGGCGGTGTAATCATGCTAATGGAAGTGATGAGGAATATGTACTGGAAGCCATAGAAAATGATTTTGAGATCCTTGGTTTTGCGGATCATTGTTGTTGGAAATATGATTCGGGATTTGTTCCCTGGATTCGAATGAAAGAACAGGAATTTCCTCATTACAAAAGCAGTATCATGAATCTGAAGAAAAAATATGCAAAAGACATCAATATCCGATTAGGAATGGAAGCAGAGTATTTTCCTGATAAGATGGATTGGATGTTAGATTTTTGTATAGATGAAGACATTGATTATTTGATTTTTGGTAATCATTATTATCAAAGTGATGAAACAGGGATTTATTATGGTTCCATTGAACCAGAATATGTGCAATCTTACTTTGATAGTTGTATTGAAGGAATGAGAACAGGAATGTACGCTTATTTGGCACATCCTGAATTGATCATGCGAAATAAGTATTTAGGCTGGAATGAAACGGTTGAAATTGGATTTCATCGTATTTGTCAAACAGCAAAAGAATTAGATATGCCTTTAGAATATAATGTTCTAGGTATGATGTATAATGAACGATATAAAGTCGATGCATATCCAAATTCACGTTTTTGGAAGATTGCATCTCAATATAAGAATAAAGCAATCATTGGTATGGATTCCCACCAGCCATTTGATTTAAACAAGACAAATTATATGAAGGCATTGGATAATTTATCAAAATATAATGTGGAAATTATAGATGATATAAAAAGAGTGGATTATTTAGCAATAAAAGCAAAAAAAGCACTAAATAACCTTGAATTCTGATTGACAATTAAAGTCGTTTTGAATATGATAGTAGATGGCTAAACTCTGGCCTTTTGAGCCCCGGTAACGCTCAAATCAAGGAGGAATAAATATGCGTCAAACAACAATGGCAAAACCTGCCGATGTAAAACGTACATGGTATGTAGTTGACGGAGAAGGACAAACCTTAGGTCGTCTTGCGACAACTTGTGCTCATGTATTGAGAGGTAAACACAAAGTTACATATACACCAAATGTTGACTGCGGTGACTATGTAATCGTTGTGAATGCTGACAAAGTCGATATGACTGGAAACAAACTTAACACAGAAAAATACTACAATCATTCTGGATACTTTGGAGGATTACGTGTTCGTACTGCCAAAGAAATGAAAGAAAAATATCCAGTTGAATGGGTAGAAAGAGCAATCAAGGGTATGCTTCCACACACTAAATTAGGTGATAAACAACGTACTCACGTATTTGTTTATGCAGGAAGTGAACATCCACATGCAGCTCAGCAGCCTGTTGAGTTAAAGGTGAAAGGATAAGGAGGAATAGAGAATGCCAGCAAAGAAATCAAATAGCGTTCAGTACCACGGTGTAGGCCGTCGTAAGACATCTGTTGCTCGTGTCTTTTTACGCCCAGGAACAGGAAATATCGAAGTAAACGGAAAGACTTTGGAAGAATACCTTCCATTGGAAACTTTACGTATGGTTGTTAAATCACCATTGGAATTGACAAACACTTTAGATCAGTTCGATGTAATGATCAATGTGTATGGCGGTGGATACACAGGTCAGGCAGGAGCAATGCGTCATGGTATTACTCGTGCATTGATGGAATGTAATGAAGACTATCGTCCAGTATTAAAAGCTGCAGGATTCGTTACTCGTGATCCACGTGCTAAAGAACGTAAGAAATACGGTCTTAAAGGTGCTCGTAGAGCTCCACAGTTCTCAAAACGTTAATTTTCTTGGAATTCTTGAGAAAAACGCAAAGAGACTCAAAACCACTCAAAGCCCTATTTAATGGGGTTTCGGGTGGTTTTTTGTTTGTTCTGAAAAGCTCTGGGCAGTGCTGAATTTTAAACGGTAGGCAGCACGTAGCACGCTAGTAGGCAACAATATTAACTCCACAATTAATTTTCAGCACGCACACCTAAAGAAAAGCCTCAAGTATAAAAGTCTTGAGGCTTTTTTGGCTTTTTTCTTAAGTTCTTTTCGATTGATCATCTTTTGCACCACCTATAATTTTCGCCTTTAATCATATCATAAAAAAAATTAAGCTTTCACATTTTGAAAGCTTAAAATACCAAATTCAGAATATTTTTCTTATTTCTTTTCGTATTCTTTCTGGGCAGCGGCTTTGAGTTCTTCCTGTGTCATCTTTTTGGTTTCTTTTCCCAGACACAAGGCTTCAAAATTATGATATACATGTTTGGACATAATATTCTTTGTTGGTTTTTCAATCAGTTTTGAAAGAGCTTTGGCAATCAAATGAACACCGGTATTGATTTCAACATCCATTTCCAAACTCACTTCATTGTCTGACAATTCTTTTAACTTGAAATAGATAAAATCATGATCGTGTTTTTTGTTGCTGGTGCTTTCGATCTTTACGATTTTGTTCTCTTCATCAAATGTAGCCCAATATGTCGATACAGAACCCACATCGTCATTGATTGCTTCCCATTTTGTCGGAGAAATGATCCGTACTTCTGTCCCTGGTTCAACATCTAATTTGGCAGGATCCTGCAAGGCCTTCCATGCCGTTTCCATTGAAAACGGAAATTCTTTAACTGTACTAAATTTCATAGAATAGGTTTCCTTTCCTCTTTTTTTTTTACAATAAAAATCAGATCACGAACATGATCTGATCATAAAATTATTCTTTTGCAGAAGTAAACAGCATTACTCCTAATACCATGGCAATGCAGTCCGCAATATTAAAAGCATTCTGAGTGAACTGAAGGTAGATCAAAGAAACTAAACCAACAGCAGCAAAAACAAATCCAATCACTTTTGCGACCGGTTTATTTCCCACAACGGCACAGATACCACCAATCAATGCCAAAAGAGCTACCGCTGCAGATAAAACCGCAACCATCACTTCCTGACTTTCATGTCCTGGTAAAAGTCCCTGCACGCTTCCTGTATATGCCATAATCGTTAAGATAGCATAAACAATGCCAAACAGAATCATTAAGATCCCTGATACTTTCATAGTAGAATTTGATTTCATATATCCTCCCTGCGCAAATGCGCGAGAACATTATACATAATAATAATAACAACAAGCGTTTTTCTTTTATATATTAAGATTTCTTAATGTTTTTGCGTTGTAAATCGCATACATCCGACAAATCTTTAAAAAGGAAGGATCTATACAAGGTGTCAGACCTTTTTTCAATGCCGAAAGAGTTATAGGATTAGAGCTTAATTTTCCTCAATTCCATATCGTTCTTTAAACTGGTCATAACGCTGCTCTTTTAGATCTTCGATGCTTTGATTTCTTGCCTGATCGAAAAAATGCATTGGGATAAAGGCGACTGCCAAAATGATGGTACCACCAATCGCCATGATCATCAGCCAGCGAAGTCCCGACCGAAGCATGAATTTTTCTGTCATGCGGTTGATCTCATTGACATTGAGGACTTGGGCGTATTGTTTTTTTTCACACTTTGGGCAATGAAACTTTTTGGCATAATAACTATAATGAGGGCGATTGACCAAGGTCCCTTTCTCAGCCTTGGTTTTCGTTACGCTTCGGTGCTTTGAAAAATGACTTTTTGTAAATTCTGAAGCATCGACATCATAATATGTGCCGCACGTTTCACACTGTACATGCGCAACAAAATCATTTGAAACAATGACATCTCTACTATGCCGGATAAAACAGATTCCGCAAAAGATCACCCATGCCATCAAAACAACACCCATGATAATCAATATAATTACATGCGATTCCAAAAGCATCCCCTTCTTTCTGTTTAGATCTTTTTTGATTTCAAAATCGTCTAAAAGCTTCTTTGATCTTCTCAATACAACGATCCACGTTTTGAGAACTGTACCCGCCTTTAAATAAAGTCTCTTTAAATATGTTTGTCTACTACTGGCTAAAGTATTGATATCAAAAATAATGTGCGATTTTATAGATCCAGACCGTTTTCTTTTAATAGAAAATCATAGATACTCATTGTCACAATGCCATTTTCATCTCTTTTGACATTCACAATATCTTTGACAATGATTATTTTCTTAAAAGAATCTGCAACGTTTATGAGCGAAGTTTTTTCTTGTATCTGTTTTTCAGGTGTCGGCATACTGAGCGCTGATTGGATGTAGTATCTTTGACTTCCTAAATTCGCAACGAAATCGATCTCCAGCGCTTTCCGAATTTGCTTTCCATTTTCACTCATTTCTCTTTTTTCTACGACTCCTACATCAACACTATATCCCCGATATCTTAATTCGTTATAAATGATATTTTCCATAAGATGCGTTTCTTCGACTTGTCTAAAGCCGAGCCTTGCATTTCTAAGACCGATATCTTCAAAATAGTATTTTAAAGGCGTTCCGATATATTTTCTGCCTTTGATATTATACCGTTGTGCTTTAGAGATAATAAAGGCATCTTCCAGGTATTCAATATATTGTCGAATCGTATTTATACTTATCGCTGATCCAATAGAGCTTTTGAAAGTAGCCTGGATCTTAGGAGGATTGGTCAAAGAACCAATAGCTGAAGCTAGTACATTGATTAGATCTTCTAATTCCTGAGTCTTTTCAATATGGTTACGTTCAATAATATCTTTTAAATAAGTCTCATTAAATAAATTGGTTAGATAATTTACTTTTTGAGTTTCTGTTTTCATAGTCGAAATAAGCGGCAGTCCGCCATAAACAATATAATCCGCAAAGCCACGATACATGTCTCCGTCATATACTTGCATAAATTCTTTGAAAGTGAGTGGGAAAACATGAATCTCGTCACCTCTGCCTCTAAACTCCGTGATCACATCTTTTGACAAGAACTTAGAATTGGAACCCGTTACATAGATATCGACATTAGAGATATGTAATAAAGAATTGAGAACTTCTTCAAAATCATTGAGCATCTGTACTTCATCTAAAAGAATATAGTATTGTTTATCGTCCTCAATAAGAGTTTCGATATAATCAAGAATGACATCCGGATCCCGGTATATCCGATTTTTTCTTTGATCTAATTCGATCTTGATAATATGAGATTCCAAAACACCCTGACTTAAAAGATACTCATAAAACAGTTTAAACAATAAGTATGATTTCCCAGATCTTCTTATACCGGTCACAATTTTGATCATTCCGTTGTTCATGCGATTGATCAAATCTCTTAAGTATTTATCTCTAGCTATATTCACAAGGTTCACCTCACTGATTATTTTTGTCACATTTGCCGTTTTTAATCAAAAGAACAACTATTTCTTTTATTATGATCTCTGCCAGATGGGAAATCAATATTTATATTGACTTTTTTTGTCACATTTGCCACTTTTAATCAATTCTCTTAATATACGAAAACCTGCAAGAATGAAAACAAGGATTGTGTGTTTTTATATTGCTGTGCAGCAACCGTATTTTCAGGACACAGGATTCTAATTTTTAATACCATTCTACCGGTTTTGTTTCAATAAATTGATAAGTTCTGATTTATCTTTCTTACACACTGCATAAAAATCCATATACGCATCTTCATCAATGATTGGAATATTGATTCGATTCTTAATGGAATTTGCATTCATACTTATATTTGTAACAAAACTGGGAATTGATGAATATTCTGCAATCTCTTTCAATTCGTTAGGATCACTTTGTTTTAAGAAACGCGATTTATTCATATGTTTGTCTAAGATGCTAGTCCAACACCCTATATCTGAAGATAAAAGGAAAGTTTGGCCATCTATATCACTAAAGTGAATGCTTTCTTTAAATCTTGATAAAAAATGCGTTTCAGGGACTGAAACATACAGATGTTCGGTCATTACCTTTCTGCATATCACATTATCAATGCTTATCGAGTTATTAATAAAGACGATATCATAGATATTGTTTAAAAGATTCTTTAAAAGATCTTTTTCATCTTCTGTTGAAACGGAAATCTTTTTATTCAAACTGGTCGGCGCAAACAATGAAGGAAATTTGAACATTGGCCCAGGGGCTGTTAAGCCTATATTTAAGCTTTGATTCTTTTCTTTTAAATCTTTTGCTTTAGTTTCTAATTTATTGATCATCATCATGATATCTTTAGCATAATAAAGAATTTCTTTACCATCATCATTGAGTGTGATCTTATTCCCGGTTCTGTCAAAAATAGTGAGATCAAGTTCAGCTTCAAGTTTTTGCATTGCCTTAGATAAAGACGGTTGCGATAAGTGTAAAATTTCACTGGATTTCAATAGTGAACCTGTCTCTGAAAAAACGATAAGATAGGATAAAAGCTGGGAATCGATCATATTAACACCTCTTTCAGTATTCGATTTTATTATACTATCTTTCTAAATCAATATAAACGTTTTAAACATCGACATATTACAATGCAAGTGGAGGTGATGAAGATGAAGACGCTTGTAGCTTATTTTAGTTGGTCAAACAACACCAAAAAGCTGGTTGATAAGATCAATGAAAAGAAAAAGTATGATGTTATTCGAATCGAAAGAGCGATTCCTTATTCCGATGACTATGACATCTGTGCTTACAAAGAAGCGAAAGAAGAAGTAAACAAAAAGATTCATCCAGCAATCAAGCCGTTGGACATTGATTTTGGCAACTACGATCAGATTTTGCTGTTTTTCCCGATCTGGTGGTACACATGTCCGATGCCAATTTCCACATTTATTGAATCCATCAAAGGTTATAAAGGAAAAGTGTATATTTTTGCCAACAGCTATACTAATGATTCCCAATATATGATCAATAGCATGAAAGATCTTAGAAAGATTGATCAAAATATCGAGTTTAAAGAAGGATTATTCAACAAAAGCGAAGAAGAACACGTTCAATTTATAGAAAGCGAGGAAATTTAGAATGGAAACAATGAAACTTTATAATGGTGTAGAGGTTCCTGCTAACGGATTTGGTGTTTATCAAGTCAGTAAAGAAGACTGTAAAGAAAGTGTCTTAACAGCCTTAAAGACAGGTTATCGTCATATTGATACAGCGCAATCTTATTTCAATGAGAGCGAAGTGGGAGAAGCTTTAAAAGAAAGTGATGTTCCAAGAAAAGAGATCTTCTTAACGACTAAAGTTTGGATCGATAATTATGGAGAGGGTAAGACCTATGATTCGGTCGTAGAGTCTTTAAAAAAATTGCAAACAGATTATTTAGATCTTATTCTTTTGCATCAGCCGGTGGGTGATTATTATGCGGCTTATCGTGATCTTGAAAAGTTATACGAAGAAGGTAAAGTACGGGCAATCGGTGTGTCAAACTTTTATCCAGACCGGTTAGTTGATTTATGTATGTTTGCCAAGATCAAACCAATGGTCAATCAAATCGAAGTAAATGTCTTTAATCAACAGGTCGAAGCCAAGAAATGGGCCGACAAATATGGTGTTGTTCTTGAAGCTTGGGCACCGTTTGCGGAAGGTAGAAACAACATGTTCCACAATGAGGTTTTACAAGCAATCGGAGAAAAACATAATAAAAGTGTAGCTCAAGTGATTCTTAGATGGTTGTATCAAAGAGGCATCGTATCTTTGGCTAAATCTGTGCACGAAGAAAGAATCAAAGAAAACTTTGATATCTATTTGTTTGAACTCGATAATGATGATATGAAGAAAATTGAAACGCTTGATACCAAGACATCTTCTTTCTTCAGCCATCAAGATCCAGGCATTATCGAATGGTTTGGTCAACTGATCCAGGAAAGAAAACAATAAGATGTTAAAGAAATTTATATCATTGCTTACCGCTATTTTGATGACCTTCTCTTTATGTGCCTGCAGCACAGATGAAAGTGTTGAAGAAACCAGCTCGCGCAGTGATGAAATGAACGCCATCGTTGTTTATTATTCAGCTACCGGAAACACAGAAAAGGTGGCTCAAACGATCTCAAATCATCTCAATATTCCAATTTATGAATTAGAACCTGTCGATCCTTATAGTGAAGAGGATCTAAATTACAGTGATGAACAAAGTCGAGTTTCTATTGAACACGAAGAACATATAAATGGGGATTTAGAAGTTGAGCTTACAACTACTGATTTTGATGAATTTAGCGATGCTGATTATATCTTTTTAGGAGCTCCTGTTTGGTGGCAAGAACTGAGTTGGGTTGTCGAAGATTTTGTGAAAGAAAATGATTTCTCGGATAAGACGATCATTCCATTTGCGACATCTGCATCATCTGATTTCAATCTCGATAACTTAACTCCGCTTGCGGCTAATGCCGATTGGGGCGAAGCAAGAAGATATAGTTCAAATGTCGATGAAGATGAGATCATCGAATGGCTGAACGAAATCAACCTAAGTTGAAAAGAAAACGCAGGGGGTCAGCAATATGAAGTGTAATAACAAGGGAGTCTTTGAAAAACAAAATGTATTTGGTATGGGTGAACCAAATACGACATATGCTAAATATTTTATCGGGGAATCATTTTTGAATCCCTTAACCGATCCTCAAAGTGACCTTTTCGCTGCTAACGTTACCTTTGAACCGGGTTGTCGAAATAACTGGCATATTCATCATTCGACAAAAGGCGGTGGACAACTTCTTCTTTGCATCGCTGGTGAAGGTTGGTATCAGGAAGAAGGTAAAAAGGCCGTTAGCCTTAAGGCGGGCAGTGTAATCATGATCCCAGCCAAATGTTAAACATTGGCACGGAGCAAAAAAAGATAGCTGGTTCTCGCATATCGCCATAGAAGTACCGGGTGAAAACTGTCAAAACGAGTGGTGTGAACCTGTAACGGACGAAGAGTATAATAAGCTGTAAGGAGGTATTAGATATGGCTATAAAACAAACCGCAGGAAGAGATTCATTGGGGGAGTTTGCTCCTAAATTTGTCAAGGCAGAAAAAAAGAATCAGTCTGCAAATGCAAACTGATCCAATAAATGGTAAGTATTGATTATTCCTGTTCTAAAGCAAGAGTTTTTGTAGTGATGTCACATACTTCAGTAGGTCCATAGTACTGAATAGCACCTGGATATACGAAGCTAGTCTCTACTGCCCATTCTTCACGATGTGCTTCGAAATATTTGAATGGTTTTCCATCTAGTTCTACAAGAGCTTTCTTGATAACTGGTTTGTCTTCACCATGTCTTCTTTCGATATTCATCATCTTAGTGATTGGCATACCACCTGCAACCCATTCACTTGCTGGTTTAGACAAGTTAGAGATTTTTGATAGATATCCATTGTATCCGTATTGGATCAACATAAATGCGTTGTATCCAAGTGAATAGCAGTAATCAGAATCAAAGTTAGAAGGGAATGCACATCTTCCTTCGTATCCTAAGAAATGGTGTAATGGATTGAATTTACCATTATAAGTTCCATTTTTCTTTCTTTCTTCCAATTTGTCTTTAACAAGAGCAGAGAATAATTTCTCAGATTCGATCAAAGAAACCTGTACGTTTCCATGTGGATCTCTTTCTAAGAATAACTGCTGCTGAATTGTTTCAGGAAGAATAGCAAATACGCTCATAGATTCTTTAGTTAATCCATTTTCGATGAATTCGTATTTATCTTTCCAAGTTGGTAGAGCATTGAATGCATCTGCTTTGCTGCCAGCAAGTAATTCATTGATTTCCTGGATCAATGTAGAGAATTCAGGAACAAATTCAACAACACCTTCAGGGATGATTGCAACACCGAAGTTCATTCCTTTTGCAGCTCTGTTAGCTACAGAATCAGCAATGTAGTCAGCGATCTGGGATAATGACATTTTCTTTGCAGCAACTTCTTCAGAAATCAAGCAGATGTTTGGCTGTGTTTCAAGAGCACATTCTAGAGCAACGTGAGAAGCAGAACGTCCCATAACTTTGATGAAGTGCCAGTATTTTTTAGCTGAGTTAGCATCACGTTCGATGTTACCGATGATTTCGCTATAAGTTTTTGTAGCTGTATCGAAACCGAAAGAACATTCGATGTCTTCGTTTTTCAAGTCACCATCGATTGTTTTAGGGCATCCGATTACTTGAACACCAGTGTCATGTGCAGCAAAGTATTCTGCAAGAACAGCAGCGTTTGTATTTGAATCGTCACCACCGATGATTACGATAGCTGTGATTCCATGTTTTTTACATACTTCTGCAACGATCGCAAACTGTTCGTTTGTTTCAAGTTTAGTTCTACCAGAACCGATGATATCAAAACCACCTGTGTTACGGTATTGGTTGATATATTCATCATCAAAGATGATATAGTCGTCTTCGATCAATCCGATAGGACCGTTTTTGAATCCGTATAATACGTTTTCTTTGTTTGTAGCTTTCAAAGCATCATATAGACCACAGATAACATTATGTCCTCCTGGAGCCTGTCCTCCAGAAAGGATAACACCAACAACTTGTTTTTTAGCTTCAGAAGTGTTTGTTCCTTTTTCGAAAGTGATTTCTTTTTTTCCATAAGTGTTAGGGAAAAGGGCTTTGATTTTTTCCTGATCTGCAACACTTTGAGTTTCTTCACCTTCTTTAACACAGATATCAGCAATTCCATGTCTTAACATTCCAGGCAATTTTGGAGAATACTCATATCTAGCTGTTTGTAGTGATGAAATTTTCATAATTAGCCTCCTCTTAGTTTTCTACATACGCTTAAATTTTAAGATATTTTATGCAAAAAGTAAACTTTATCCTGTGCGATTGAACAATAAAATACATATATTTTCAAATTATAAATAGAAGATAAAAAATGCATAGAGAATTTATATCTCTATGCATATAAGTTAATTAGAAGACCTTGCATCAAAAGTAGTACTCCATTCTGAATCATATGGAATTGCTTCATTCATCGTATGGTTCATTAGGTATTTGATGATGCTTTTACGAGTAACGATGCCAATGAAGATTCCTCTGTCATCAACGATAGGAACATAATTTTGTTCTAAAGATCGTTCAACCAATGTCTTTAAATCCACATCAATCCTTACGGCAGGCATGTAATCTTTGCGAATTAGTTCTTTGATCTTAATTGTTTCTAGATCTTCTGCAGTAATTGAAGAGTGGTTTAATAAATACCACAGAAAATCTCCTTCTGATATGTTTCCTTTGTAAATGCCATCTTTATTGATGACAGGCATGGCGGTAAAGCCATGTTCATTCATGAGTTTCAAGCCGTCACTAATACTTAAATTATCGTATAGAAACTTGACTTCCCCTTTGTTTTTTAGAAAAAAGAATACATTTTGAATCATAAATTTCTACCACCTTATGTCTAGACTCTATCAGAAAATATTGTATAAAAAATCAAAAGAAAATGGGAAAATATAAGACAATTTTATGCTCGTGTAGATTGAGCTGGGATTTCAGCTGGTTTATTTAAGATTTCCATGAATTCTTCTCCTGTGATCGTTTCTCTTTCATACAAGAATTTTGCCAATTCATGTAATTTCATCTTATTGTCATTTAAGATTTGATAAGCTTCATCGTGTGCTTTTTTAATCAGGTTGACGACTTCTTCATCAATTTTTGAAGCTGTTTCGCTTGAACAAGCTAATGAAGTATCTCCACCAAGATATGCATTGTTTACTGTTTCTAGAGCTGTCATACCAAAATTGTCGCTCATACCTAAACGCGTGATCATGGCACGAGCTAGTTTTGTAGCCTGTTCAATATCGTTGGAAGCACCGCTTGTGATTGAATTAAAGATCAATTCTTCTGCACAACGTCCTGCTGTATACACCATGATCCTTTGATATGCTTCTTCTTTTGATACAAGATTGTGCTGTTCTTCCTCAACTTGCATCGTGTATCCTAGAGCGCCTTTGGTTCGAGGAATGATCGTAATCTTATGTACAGGAGCTGTGTTTTTACATTTTGCGGCCACTAAGGCATGGCCGATTTCATGATAGGCAACGATCATGCGTTCGTGATTAGAAATAACGGCGCCTTTTTTCTGCTCACCGGCAATGACTGTTTCAATGGCTTCTTCCAAGTCTTTTTGAACGACCATCTTACGCCCATCACGTACTGCAAGTAAGGCTCCTTCGTTGATAATATTGGCCAGATCAGCACCACTGGCACCAGCGCTGGCTCTGGCGATGACATTAAAATCAATAGATGGAGAACATTTTACATTGCCTGCATGTAATCGCAGGATATCTTCACGACCCTTTAGATCTGGTAATTCTACAGGAATTCGGCGGTCAAATCGCCCTGGTCTTGTTAAGGCAGGATCTAATGTATCCGGTCTATTTGTTGCCGCGAGCAAAACAACACCCTTTGAACCGTCAAATCCATCCATTTCTGCCAATAACTGGTTCAATGTTTGTTCACGTTCATCATTACCGCTTAATCCTTGGCCATCACGTTTTTTACCAATGGTATCGATCTCATCAATAAATACGATACATGGTGCTTTTTCTCTGGCTTGTTTGAACAAATCACGAACTTTGGCTGCACCACGTCCGACAAACATTTCAACAAATTCACTACCAGAAATAGAGAAGAAAGGAACCCCGGCTTCACCAGCTACAGCTTTAGCTAATAAAGTTTTACCAGTACCAGGAGGACCTACTAATAAAGCTCCTTTTGGCATCTTAGCACCAATTGCCTGATATTTTTTAGGATCATTTAAAAAGTCTACGATTTCTTTTAGGCTGTTTTTGGCCTCTTCCTGTCCGGCAACATCTTTAAATGTTTTTCCTGTTTGTTGGCCAACATAAACTTTAGCATTGCTCTTGCCTAGATTTCCTAAGCCAAATCCACCTTGATTAAATGACATGGAATCATTTCCGCCAGCTTTTTGAGCTCTTTTAAACATGCGGTTACCCAGCCATATAAAGAAGGCAAAGATTGCAAATGTCGCAAACCAGTAAAGAAGTGGGTTGGTTGCTTCTGTGTAGACTTGAGTGAATTCAACGTTTGCATCTTGTAATCGATTTACAAGATCAGGATCATTCATGACACCGGTTTGATACGTTTTATCATTATCATCATTTTTGAGCGTGTAATAGATATCGGTATTTTCAATTTGTACTTCATCCACTTTCTTCTCTTCAATTTGATTTAAGAAAGAAGAATAGCTGGTTTCTTCAATGCGGCTATTGGTATACATAGGTATGAATACAAAGTCTAATAATAAAAGAATGATCAGTACGATGAAATAGTACCAATACAAAGGTTTCTTTTGTTTATTCATGAAATTATTTAACCTCCTAAAGTATTTTTATAGGAAGATTATACATCAAATTAGCAGTTTTTCAAGAAGAGTGCTAATTTCACATAACTTTCCATAATTTAGCGATATTTGATAAAAAAACTCTAGATTTCTCCAGAGTTATTTGTTAAATAATTTTCTTCGGTTTGTCGATTGAATGAACAAACGCTTCATTTCATCAATATCTTCTTTTTCTAAAGAATCTCTAAAATGTTTGGTTGCATCTAAAAACTGATCGATTTCATCTAATAAGATATCTTTATTTAATAAGAAGAGCTCGCTCCATAGATCTTCATTAATGGTAGCGATGCGAGTAAGGTCACGAAAGCTGTCGCCTGTATATTCGACAAGATGGGAATTATCATGGGTATTCATCAAGCTAACTGCAATAACATGGGTAAGCTGGGATAAAAAGCCAATCATGCGATCATGTTCTTCACAAGATAGGATGGAAATATTTTTAACGCGAAGATCTTTTCCTAACTGTTTAGCGGCTTCGATGGCCTTAGGCGTGTTTTTGTTAGTAGGCACGATAATATAGTTGGCATTATCAAAAATATCTGCCTGGGCAAAATTAATCCCTCTAGATTCACGACCACACATTGGATGGATGCTGATGAGTTCAAGATCTTCTCTTAAAATTGCCTGAACAGGTTCTACAATGTTTGTTTTTACTCCACTGATATCCATTAGTATCGTTCCAGACTCAAGATATTGCTGGTTTTCTACGATCCATGGTTTGATCATAGTTGGATATAAGGCAAGGATGATCAAGTTACATTTTTTGATAAGCTTGCCTGGATCGGTACTACCTTCCTTGATAATGTTTAATTCAAGAGCGGTTTGTATTGTTTGCTTATTTTGGTCAATGCCATAAATCGTTTTATCTTTTTGAGGACTGAGTCTTTTCGCAAAGCTGGCACCCATTAAACCTAGTCCGATAATACCTATATTCATAAAAATTCTACCTTTCCACCAATACGTTGGATATCTTCAAAGAAATCTGGATATGATTTTGTGATGGCCTGCGCATTTTCAATTATACATGGTGTATTGGCACATAAACCAAATACACACATAGCCATTACGATACGATGATCGTTATGTGAATCAATGATTGGAATATCATCTAAGGCATATCCACTCTTTCCATGGATCGTAATTGTATCAAAAGTAGTTTGAATATCGACATTCCATTTTTTAAGTTCTACTTCCATAGCTTCGATACGGTCGCTTTCTTTCATGCGAAGCCTTTGTGCGTTAATGATCGTCGTTGTTTGCTCACAATAGCTGGCTAGTACACATAAAATAGGTCCAAGATCTGGACAATCGGATAAATCAATAGTTTTTGGTTGCAACTTTGATGGATGAATCGTAATAAAGTCTTTTTTAGGATTAATACTACATCCAGCACTGGCTAAGATATCAAGGATGGCCTTGTCACCTTGAACAGAATTTAAGTTCATGTTTGAGCAGGTCAAAGAGCTGTTCAAGCCTGCAAGAACACCAAAGAATGCCATTTGAGAATAATCTCCTTCGATCTTTACATCATGAGCGATATATTTCTGGTTTCCTTTGATATAGTAAGTATTTTTATCTTGTTTGATCTCAATGCCGAAGCATTTCAACATATCCAGCGTTAGATCAACATAAGATCTTGATTCATAGGGTTCATTAATTGTAAGCGTACTGTCTGAATCTAAAAGAGGAAGAACAAAGAGCAGGCCACTGATAAACTGGCTGGAAATGTTTCCATCGATTTGATAATGACCAGACTGCAGTTTCCCTTGAATTCGGATTGCATCTTGTGATTGTTCAAATAACAGCTTTTGCTCATCAAATATTTTTTGATAGATTCCCATAGGCCTTTCTAATAATCTGCCTTTTCCTAGATATGTAACTTTCTTATTGGATAAAGCACCTGCTGGAATTAAAAAGCGCAGGGTAGATCCTGATTCGTTACAGTCGCAGCAAATTCCATCTTGTAAATCAAATAAATTACAGCCTTCAATGATACAGCTGTTTTTCTGTACTTCAATCTTAGCTCCAAAGGATCTCATACAGCTGATCGTAGCTTCAATATCTTTGGAAAATGTTAAATTTGTAATTGTTGATTTTCCCTGTGCTAAAGATGCACAGATAATCGCACGATGACTGATGGATTTGCTGGCGGGAATGGCTATGGTTCCACTTACTTTAGATGGTGTGATCTTAACTTTCATGTTGGATCTCCTTTTCTAAGATATTATTGGCATTGCTAGACATCAATAGATCTAAAATGCCAAAGGCAATCATAGAGTCAACGACAATACGAGCTCTATGAAGGATACATGGGTCGTGTCTTCCTTTTATATTTAATGTTTGGCTTTCTTTAGTCTTGTAATCCACCGTCTTTTGAGTTTTATATATGGATGGTGTAGGTTTGATACAAGTGTGAATGATGATAGGCATTCCATTCGAGATACCACCATTGATTCCACCATTATTGTTGGTCTTTGTTTGAATGGTATCATTCATGATAAAGGCATCATTGGCTTCGCTGCCTTTTTTAGAAGCCATTTGAAAACCAGCTCCAAAAGAAACGCCTTTTACTGCTGGAATGCTGAATAATAGATGGGCCAGGATGCTTTCGATGGAATCAAAGAAAGGCTCGCCAATTCCAGCTGGAAGATTGATGATGGCACTTTCAAGGATCCCTCCAATGGAATCCTGCTCATTTTTAGCTTCCAGGATGGCTTGTTCCATGTTTTGAGCTACTTGTTCATCTAAGGTTGAAAATTCTTTTTTGTTTAAGGTTTGGATTTGTTTTTTTAATTCATCAATGTTATTTGAAAAAGGAGCATCATACAAAGCATAAAGTTGCTCAATGTGTGAGCCAATTAATATGTTTTTTGTTTCTAAGATTTGTCGACAAATACTACCGGCCGCTACAATAGGAGCTGTTAATCTTCCTGAGAAATGTCCACCTCCGCGATAATCTTGAAAGCCGTGGTATTTTTCATATGCACTAAAATCTGCGTGTCCAGGTCGCAGGCGATATTGAATATCGGAATAGTCTTTTGACTGGGTATTTTTATTCTGGATTAAGATCGTTAAAGCGGTTCCGGTCGTATATCCATTAAAAAATCCTGAGACAATTTCAACTTCATCGTCTTCATGGCGTTGTGTGGATATGCTTCCTTTTGCCTTTCGCTTTTCCATGTCTTCTTTTATTCTCTCAAGATTGATCTTAAATCCAGCGGGAAGTCCATCCAAGGTGATTCCTATGCAGGGACCATGACTTTCCCCAAAGATCGTCATGGATATATTTGTTCCAAAGTTATTTTTCATAAGGTCCTCTTTCTAAGTATGTTTTGATAGTATCATACGATACTTCCTGTAATTCATAGGTACCTGCCTGTTTGACAAGTACGATCGTTATGGATGAAGAGCTGCTTTTTTTATCATGTTGAATAAAGTTCATCAATGTATCAACATCATAATCGGGTACTTTAGGAAGATGTAGTTTTTCATAGATTTTTAATACATCTTCTTTTAGTTCTTTATTGTCGATAAAGAATAACATTCCCATCGCAACACATTCTCCATGTAAATAAGTATCCAAACCATAGGCTCCTTCGATGGCATGCCCGATCGTATGCCCGAAATTTAATATCTTTCTAAGGCTGGATTCTCTTTCATCTTGTTCGACTACTTTTCTTTTTACATTGATTGAACGATAGATGATCTGATCGATATCTAAATCATCTTGTTTGAATAGTTCAACCAGTTCTTTGTCTTGGATCAATCCAGTTTTTAAAGCTTCAACCAGTCCGTTATTTATATGTCTTTGTGGTAAGGTTGAAAGCACATTAGGGTCGATGATGACAGCTTTAGGCTGCCAGAAAGCGCCAACGATATTTTTATAGTTTCCAGCATCAATAGCGACTTTACCACCTACGCTTGAATCCACCTGGCTAAGTAATGTTGTAGGAATATTATAGAAATCAATACCGCGCATATATGTAGCGGCTACAAATCCAGCTAAATCACCAACAACTCCGCCACCTAAGGCAATGATGGCGTCTTTTCGGGTCATTTCATGTTCAATAGCTTCCAGCAATAATTCTTCATATTGTTTAAAACATTTTGATTGTTCACCATTTGGAATCGTTACGATAAAAGAATCTAAACATTGACTGGATACGATATCGATCCATTTTTGAGGAACACCGCTGTCTGTGATGATCATGACCTTACGATTGGTTTGGATCGTTTTTTGAATATTGTTAAGCGCATTTCGTTGAATCGTAATTGGATATGCGCAGTCTTTTAAATTCACATTTAATTGCATAATAGATGATCTCCTTTAGATATAGAACTATAATAGCACGAAAAGAAAAAATTTTCAGAAAACCGGATGAAAACCTGTTTCTTATGGTATTATATACGCATGGAGATGACAAAATGAATCAAATTGAAAAAGCTAGATTAGAAATTGATAGCGTCGATAAAGAAATTGCCAGACTCTATGAAAAACGCTTAGATGCAGTCAAAGAAGTATTGGAGTATAAAAAAGCAAATGCTCTTCCTATCTTGGATGCAGGCAGGGAAGATGCGATCATAGAAAAGAATCAGAAGTATATTCAAAATAAAGAATATGTCGATTCATACATTGACTTTATGAAAAAAGTCATGAGCAATTCCCGCGATTTTCAACAAACTTTATTGTCAAGCGATGTTGTTGCGTATGCCGGGGTGAAAGGAGCGTTTTCTCAAATTGTTGCCAGTCGTATGTTTCCGGCCGAGAAAAAATTGAATTATACAAATTTTGAAGATGTTTTTAAGGCGGTCGTAAATAAAGATGCTCAATATGGGATTATCCCTTTTGAAAACACCAATTCTGGTCTTGTTGGAGAAGTTTTAGATGCTTTATTGGACTATCCGGTTTATATACAGCAGGTGGTCGATCAAAGAGTAGAACAATGTTTGTTAGGGGTCGAAAATGCTACACTAAAAGATGTGGAATGGGTTTATTCTAAAGATCAAGCTTTAGCACAATCCAAGGTATTTTTAAAAGGGTTGAATGTTCAGACTGTAGCTTATCCTAATACAGCTATGGCGGCTCAATATGTAGCAAGTCAAAATGATGTGAGAAAGGCTGCAATCGGAGCCAAGGAAAATGCAGATCTTTATGGATTAAAGATCCTGGCAGAAAATATCGAAGAAAATATTTCGAATACGACTCGTTTTATTGTGATTGGATTAGAACCACAGACACAAGGGAATCGTTTTAGCGTATGTTTGATTGTCAAGCATCAAAGTGGGGCTTTAGCTCGTATCATTGAAACGATTGCCCAGCATGGTTTAAATATGCAAAGCATTCAGTCAAGACCTATCAAAAATCGACCATTTGAATATTTCTTTTTTATTGAAATGGATGGAAATCTTGAGATGAAAAATACACGAGAATGTTTAAAAGATATTAAAAAGGTGACACAGAGTGTAAAATATTTAGGAACATATTCATTAAAAGGAAAGGATGATTAAGATGAGTTTTACAAAGGAAAGTGTAAATAAGACACCGATCGTAGATACTGTATTTGTGATCGTAGACAAGGCTAAAAAAGCTAAAGAAGAAGTGGGTGCAGAAAATGTTGTCGATGCGACAATAGGTTCTCTTTATAGTGAGGATGGTAAGTTAGTTGCCTTAGATACTGTTTTTGAATCTTTAAAAAAGCAGGATAATCGAGTGCTTGCCAAATATGCGACAAGCTTTACGGGAAATCCCGATTTTCAAAAAGCTGTTTATGACTGGGTCTTGGATGGAAATTCAAAACTATATCATGAAGTTATTGCGACTCCGGGAGGAACAGGTGCAGTTGGCATGGTTGTCAATGAGTGTTTAGAAGAAGGACAGACAATTATCTTGCCTGAAATTGCCTGGGGTTCTTATGCTTTGATGGCGCAAATGCATAATTTAAAGGTAGAAAACTACTCTTTATTTGAAGGAGATCATTTTAACTTAACGTCTTTTAAAGAAACTTGTAAGAAGGTCATGGAAGTACAGGATAAACTTGTCATGATCATCAATGATCCTTGTCATAATCCAACTGGTTATTCTTTGACAAAGGAAGAATGGAAAGAAGTTGTTGATTTCTTAAATGAGTGTTCAAAAACGCATAAAGTTGTGTTGTTAAATGATATTGCGTATATCGATTTTGCGTATGGGCAGGCAAAGGCGAAAGAGTATTATTCTGTATTTGATGGAATTAGCGATAATATGGCTGTCATCGTTGCGTTTAGTTTGTCTAAGTCTATGACAAGTTATGGTCTACGCTGTGGAGCGGCCATCATCATGGCACAACAAGAAGAAATCGTGCAGGAGATCAAGATCGTATTTGAAAAGGAAGCTAGAGCAACCTGGTCAAATATTAACAATGGGGCTATGGCTATGTTTGTTGATGTATTAGAAAATCATTTGGATGAATATAATAAGGAAAGAAATTATTATGTAAATCTATTAAAAGAAAGAAGCGATATCTTTGTCAAAGAAGCCAATGAAGTTGGTTTAAAACACTATCCATATAAAGAAGGATTCTTTGTCACATTGTCAATGGATAATGAAACTCGTGATAAATACCATGAAGCTTTGATGGCAAATCATATTTATACGGTAAAAGTAAACAAAGGAATTCGTGTTGCGGTATGTTCTCTTTCACTAGACAAAATTAAAGGTCTGGCCAAAAAGATGAAAGATATCTTAGATTCATTAAACTAAAGCCTCTGATTTTTCAGAGGTTTTTTTTCAAAAGTTAAAAGAACAAAACAGTAACTTTTATAAGATTATCTTAATGATTTTTACCAAAGAACATAGAATTCTTACATTTATTCTCTTTTTATATGGTTTTCCCTCATAATTTTTTCGCGGTTTATATTTATATTCAACGGCTCTTTGAATAATATTTTAAGTCAAGAAAAAGTGGTTGGAGTATTTTTTTATCGTTGAACATTCATGGTTTAACAATAGAATGTTAATGATAGTTCAAATTAACGATATATTCTACATTATTTTTTGATTCAATAGAAATTCTTAAAGTATATTAAGACATGTGTCATATTTCGTAAAATGTTTGTTAATGTGAATTTCATCTAATTGTTACTTTTATTCTGGTGAATATAATTGGAATTGTAAAAGAATAGGAGGGAATTACATAGTACTAGGTACAAAATCACACTATGTAAAACGTATGAAAACAAGTAAATATTCGAAAGTTGTTTGTGCTGGATTGATTGCTGTAAGTACAGTTGTTCCAAATATACAGCAGAGAATCAATGCTTATGAAGTTGATGAAACAGATATTGTTAGTGAAGAAGCTCAATTTGCAAGTAAAGAAAGCTCTGTTTCGGAAGTGGTTCCAACGACTGATGCAACTCAAGAAACTGAAAATGTAACTGTGCAACAAAATGATGAAGTTGTTTATCCAACTGGCATAACCATTGATAATACTTTGTTGAATCTAGGAATAGGTGATGAGAAGGATATCAGAGTGGTTAGCTGGTCAGGGGCTCAAAACTGGGACAAGAATACTGGAATTTCGTGGTCTTCAAGTAATCCTGAAATAGTTTCTGTTAATGCAAATGGGAAAATCGTAGCTTTGAGAAATGGAGAAGCTATTATCACAGCTACGGTAGTTGGAAATCCGTCTGTAAGTGCTTCTTGTATGGTTTATGTTAGTGATGAAGCAGCAGAAGAGACATATCCGACTAGACTTACCCTTGCAAGTACAAAAAAGCTTGATGAAGGAGAGTCTGAGAAGCTATCCGTTGGATATGGAGGGTCTCCAACAAACAAAGAACTGATCTGGACTACAAGTGATGAGAATGTTGCGAAAGTAAGTGAAGATGGTACAGTAACTGCTACAGGTGCGGGTACAGCTATTGTAACGGCAACTAGCGTAGGTAAAAATAACGGACAGGAAGAGCCGGCATCTGCTTCATGTACAGTAACAGTTACTGGCTTGTATGAAGGCTTTAAATATAATGTAGAGAATAATGAAATAACAATCACCGGTTATTCAGGAAGCGAAACCTCAATTCAAATACCTGCCACTATTCATGGAAAACAAGTGACAAAAATACAGGATAATGCATTCACAAGTAAAAAATTCGCCTCTGTAGTAATTCCAGAAGGTGTGACAACACTGGGGAAAAATGCATTTCGCGCTAATCGTTCATTGACACAACTGACGCTACCATCAACAATTTCAGTTATTGGGCAAGGTGCATTCAGTATGTGCGAATCACTTGTCGATGTAGTAATTCCAGAAGGAGTTACTCAGATCTCAACAGATGCATTTAATGATTGTGAATCATTAGTGAATGTAACTCTGCCAAAATCTTTAAAAACTATTGGTTCGAATGCGTTTGCAGATTGCACATCTTTAACAACTATAAAATTACCAGATAATTTACAGTCAATTACTTCGACAAGTTTTGAAAAAACCGTAACTATACAAGTAAATGAAGGAAGTGCAACAGCAGACTTATTGGATGAAAGAAACATTTCATATCAAATAATAAATTCAGAAATTTATCCAACAACGATTGGATTGAACGAAGATGAAAAGACTTTGACTCAAGGAGAAACTTTCCAGCTACGTTTAAATTCTTATTCAGGAAACCCAACAAATAAGGATTTGATTTGGTCAACAGATAACGAAACAGTTGCTACTGTAGATGAGAATGGTCTGGTTACGGCAGTTGGTGAAGGAACAGCTGTTATTACCGGAACATCTGTCGGTGTAGCACCGGGTGCTACAAAACCGGCATTTGATACATGTACAATTCATGTAGAAGGTGTAGAAGGTGACTATGTTTACACTGTCACAGATGGAAATGTAACAATTGAAGACTACCTAGGAACAGATACAGAAATCGTAATTCCATCAACGATCGCCGGGAAGCCAGTAACTGAAATCGGTCCAATGAGTTTCTGGATGGATGACAATATGACAAGTGTCGTAATTCCAGAAGGAGTTACTACAATAGGGAAACAAGCATTCAACGGAAATGATAACTTGGCGAATATCAAACTTCCATCAACGCTGAAGACGATAGGAGAACGTGCGTTCTGGGGAACGGCAATTACAGAATTGAATGTTCCAGAGGGCGTAACATCGATAGGACGTGAAGCTTTTAATAGCTGTAAAGAACTTAGTTCAGTGACATTGCCTGAAAGCTTAACTTATATTGGGCCAAATGCATTTAACAGTTGTCCTTCATTAAATGAAATCCGCTTACCTAGTAATATTATTAGCTTAGGTACAAATGCTTTAAGAGGTTTTGATAAAATTTATGTCAAAGAAGGCAGCACGACAGAAACCGCACTGAAGAATGGTGGATATACATACTCATACTATACAGATGTTACTCCAATCACAAATACAGTCCCTTCTATTATTGCTGAAGATGTCATATTAACTGTAGGAGATCAATTTGATCCAATGAAAAATGTACAAGCTTCAGATAATGAAGATGGAGATTTAACAGATCAAATTAAAGTTCTCGAAAACACAGTTAATGTAGAAAAACCAGGTATTTATTCACTAATATATTATGTAGAAGATGTTCAGGGTGCTTCTTGTACAAAGACAATCAAAGTGACTGTAAACGCTAAAGAAGAATCTAAACCTTCCAGTGACCAAAATGGTAATAAGAAAGAAGAATCAAAGAAATCAACGACTGATACAAAGAAAACAAAAGGTACAAATACCGGTGTTGGTTTAGAAATTGGATTGTTCTCTTCTTTAATTGGTTCTTCAGTTATTGGCGCAGGAATCCTTTCTATGCTTAAAAAGAAAAAGTAAGTAACACGGTTTAAAAATCTTATCTTTCAAGATATAAGGAAATTATTTTACTTGATATTTAATCGTTGAATGGTTATATACAAAGCATAAAGAGAATTAGAATATCAAAGGACTATATTTAGTGAAGAATTTACATGGATGTTCCTCTAAGAATAATAAAAAAACAGGAATTGTTGATACAGTTTCTGTTTTTTTGTGAGCAGATAAGTTTTAGTTTCTAAATAAAGAAAATGGGCAAATAAGAAAGAAATATTATTGTCTGTAAAAATCTTTTAAGAATTTATTCTTGTATTCTTCAAAACGTTCTTCTAAGATAGCTTGATGAATCTCTTCAGTTAAACGAATAATAAATCGAAGGTTGTGTGCAGTAGCCAGATTAAAGTATAGATATTTGTCTTCTTTGTTTTCGGATTTTAAAAGCTCGCGAAGTCTTTTCTTTGTCCATCCAGCTTGGCAGGTTGGACAATCACATCCAATATCTAATGGCTCCTCGCTGTCAGTGAATTTTTTGATACTAATGTTACCGTGACGAGTATAAATTCTTCCATGTCTTGCTTCTCTGGATGGGGCAACACAGTCAAATGTATCAGCTCCATTTTGGGCACCGATCAAGATATCATCCGGTCTAGATAAGCCTAATAAGTGTCTTGGTTTATGTTCAGGTAATTCTTCATTACACCATTTTAAGATTTCTCCTAGACTTTCCTTTAAGAAGGCTCCACCTAATCCGTATCCATCAAAATCCATCTTAGCGAATTTTTTACAGGTAGAACGTCGTAGATCTTCCCATCTTCCACCTTGGATAACGCCATAAAGCGCTTGATAATAGCCTAGATCCATATGGCGTTTTTTATGTTCTTCAAGACTACGAAGGGCCCATCTTTCCGTTCTTGCCAAGGCCTCAACATTGTATTCATAACTATCTGCTAAAGAAGTTAATTCATCATAGGCCATATGGATATCAGCTCCAATACGACACTGGATCTGCATGGATTCTTCTGGACCAATGAAATCTTTTTGATTGGTGAAGGGATCAAAGAATTCAACACCATCTTCACTGACATGAGCGAGTCTTTCTTTTGGATCGGTATTGGTAACTTCTTTTTCACGGTCCATGCTGACAACCTTGCCCATCCCTGATCCCAGAGACATGACTTGGAATCCTCCCGAATCGGTTAGTGTGGGTCCATTCCATCCCGACCAGGCTGCTAACCCCCCTTTTTGAGCGATTTCAGGAGATATATTTCTTAAATGATATCCATTAGATAACATGGCTTGAGCATTGATGGCATGAAGATCTTCCATGGACATGAAACGAACTTCTCCATAAGTTCCTACACACATAAAAGCAGGTGTCTTGATATCACCATGTGGTGTATGAATGATGCCAGCTCTTCCGAGTTGTCCAGGAATGCGTTTTGTGATTTCGAAACTAAATGTATTGTTGTTTTGATAGTTATGATTCATGTGTTATCTTTCCTTCCAAGTGTTTTTGAATGATCATTTCAATTGGTGATAAAACGATTTCTAATACTAATCCTAATATATATGCAAATCCAGCTTGTATCAAGAATTCATTGAATGATAATACACCTAAAAAGGCAATGGTCTCAAAAATAAAAGAGTCAATTAAATGGGCAAAGGCGCTGGAACCTAAAGCACGGGCTATGAATACTCTTTCAAAGTTGCCTTTTCTTTGTTTAAGTTGAGTAAAAATATAATTATTAAGCAGATTGGATAAGACAAAGGCTATCAAAGAGCCAAGAATGATCCTTGGCGTGAACCCTAATACGTTTTGAAAAGAGTTCTGTAGGCTCCAACCTGGATAGGGTGGTAAGGCAATGACGATATAAAATATAAGGATAGCTATGATATTGATCAGAAAACTTGAAAAAATGATGTTTTTAGAAATTTTTTGACCATAAAATTCGATTGTTAAGTCACCTAATATGTAAGTGAATGGAAATAAGATGACGCCGCCATCAACAGCGATACCAAAAAAATTCCACAGTTTAACTGCGCAAAGATTGGATATCAATAGAGCACCAGCGGATAAGGCGGTGAAATAAATCAATAGTTTTTGTTTAAAATTTAGCATGACGCTATTATAGCATACTTATAAAAAGATATAGAATTTTTCAATCTTTTAAACTTGATTTTTCATTTGAATGAATATGTAAATTATATTTGATTTTTGTTTTGACAATTAACGTTGATTTAACTTTTGAGTAATGGTTTTTTAACATGCAGGCACTATATTTTAAGTGTACTTAGGAGGAGAAATCAAGGATGAAAAGTAAACTATTGAAGGCTGGTCTTTGTGCTTTGGTAGCATGTGGATGTCTTACAGGATGTGCAGAAGAAAGCGCAGCAAATACAGTCGATCTTAATTCTATGACATTTGAAGAAATAGCTCAAAAAGCTTCAGAAGATGGAGAAGTAAACTCAGTTGGTATGCCAGATACATGGGCAAACTGGGGAGAAACTTGGACAGAAATTGAAGAAACATACGGAATTAAACATACAGATACAGACATGTCAAGTGCTGAAGAATTAGCATTATTTGCTAATGAAGCAAACGACGCAACAAAAGATATTGGAGATGTTGGTCAGTCATTTGGACCAGTAGCGGAAGAACAAGGTGTTACACTTCCATATAAAACATCTTATTGGGATTCAATTCCAGATTGGGCTAAAGATGATGATGGCGATTGGATCATTGGATATTATGGAACGATTACATTTATCACCAATACAGATCTTGTTGATACAGCACCTACAAGTTGGCAGGATGTACTTGATGGTGACTATACAGTGACAATTGGTGATGTTTCAGTAGCTACACAGGCTCAAAGTGCCCTATTAAGTGCTGCAATCGCATTTGGCGGAAGCGAAAGCGATATCCAGCCAGGGCTAGATTTCTTTAAAACATTGGCTGAAGAAGGTCGTTTAGACATGGGTGATACAAGTGTAGCTCGTCTTGAAAAAGGTGAAATTGAAGTAGCAGTGTTATGGGATTATAACTCTTTGGGTTATCGTTCTCAGATTCAAGCAAACAACCCAGATGCAAACTTTGAAGTATCAGTACCAACGGATGGAGCAATCCAGAGTGGATATTGCACGATTATCAACGCTTATACAAAACGTCCATATGCAGCTGCTGCGTCAAGAGAATATATTTTGTCTGATGAAGGACAGATCAATCTTGCCAAAGGATTCGCTCGACCAATTCGTGATGATGTTGTTTTACCAGAAGAAGTACAGGCACAGTTATTACCAGATGAACAGTATACAAATGCCCGTTTTATTGAAGATCAAGAAGCTTGGGATGCTGCTGTAGCTGATCTTGCAACATCTTGGCAGGAAGAAGTAGTGGCTTATGCACAATAAAACAGTGTTTGTTTTGTTGGATGGGTTACAAAGTGAATACGCAAAAGAACATTTAGGATATTTAGAACATCTATGTGAAAAACAAAGAGCGGCAAAATATGAAGTGCTGGGAGAACTTCCTAGTGCTTCCCGCCCTATGTATGAAACAATCTTTACCGGCTTGGAAGCATATGAACACGGTATTGTGAACAATGGTATTTGTCGTTTATCGAACCAACAGCATTTGTTCAAAATGCTTCATGAAGCCCATAAAAAAAGTCTTACTTTAGCATATTATTGGATCAGTGAATTGTATATATCGGCTCCTTTTGATAAAGCGAAAGATGTATATCACAACGATTCAAGTTCCTGCATAGACCAAGGCTTTTTTTACTATGAAGATGTTTTCCCAGATAATCATCTTTATTCACTTTCTTCCAGCTTTATGGAAAAAGAAAACTATGATTTTGTATTCATCCATCCAATGAGCATTGACGATGCAGGACATAAATTTGGTTCGGGTTCTAAAGAATATGCCAAGACAGTAATGGATAATGATAAACAGCTTTCAACCTATATCCCAAAATGGATCGAAGCTGGATATAACGTAGTAGTAGGTGCAGACCATGGTATGAGCCAGAATGGATATCATGGCGGAAACAGTGATGAACAAAGAAGAACTGCACTTTATATTATCAGTGATGATGTCGTCTGCGGATATCATGAAAAAGAATTAACAACTTTACAGATGGCACCATTATTGTGCAAATTGTTAGGATTAAAACCAACAAAACGGATGAAAGGATTGGAGGTCGCTTTTAATGAATAAGTCTTTAAAGGGAAATAAAATGTATTTGATAGGTTTACTTCCTTTCTTTTTAATTGCGTTTTTATTCGAAATATTACCACTTGCCAATATTGTGATTGAAAGTTTTTCAAAAACAGGAGGAAATGGTTTTACTTTAGAGCATTTTGTAAAGATCTTTACGACAAGACTATATCAGCAATCTATTTTTAACTCTTTATGGATTTCCATTTTTTCTGCTTTAGCAGGTATTATTATTGCGTTTTTAGGCGCTAAAGCTGCTAATGCAGCTAGTGCTAAAGTTCGTAATATTTTTACCAGTGTATTAAATATTACAAGTAATTTTGCTGGGGTACCTTTGGCATTTGCATTTATGATCTTGTTAGGAAATGTAGGTATCTTGACCTTGATTGGGAAAAACTATGGAATCAGTTTTTTGGCAGATTTTGATTTGTATACGATCAATGGGTTGTTGTTGACATATATTTATTTCCAAATTCCGTTGGCAACCTTATTAATGTTACCAATTTTTGGCGGATTAAAAAAAGAATGGAGAGAGGCAGTTGGTCTTTTAGGAGGGAATAGTTTCCATTATTGGTTTAAAGTTGCTATTCCATCATTATTACCTAGTATCTTAGGTACATTCTCTGTTTTATTTGCCAATTCCTTAGCGGCATATGGTACAGCTTATGCTCTTTTAAGCAATAATATTGCTTTGTTACCAATTCGAATTTCACAACAATATGTTGGTGAAGTTGTCCAGAATCAGGAATTTGGATGTGCCTTATCTTTAGTTATGATGGCATTGATGGTACTTTCAATTTTGATTACAAATAAATTACAGAAACGAGCTGGAGGAGGCATGGCATGAAAGTAAAAACACATATTTGGGACGGGATCATATTATTCTTGATTGCTGCATTTTTGATTCTTCCTTTGGCATTAACTTTTTTCTATTCTGTATTTACCGAGTGGATGGATATTCTTCCAACAGGATTTACGCTTAGCTTTTATGCAGGAATCTTTTCTGATGGAGCTTTCATTAATTCACTGTTGAGATCAATCGTAATATCGTTTGTTCCTGTTGTAATTTGTACTATTTCTATTCTATTAGTGCTGTATGTCATAACACTATATATTCCAAAATTAGAAAAGTATATTGAAATATTATGCAATATTCCATATGCAATTCAAGGTGTAATTTTAGCTGCGGGCGTAATCTCTCTTTATTCAGGAAAACCCGGGTTTTTATCAAATCGTGTATTTCTTTTAGTAGGAGCATATTGCATTATTATTTTGCCTTATATATTTAGAGGGCTAAAAAATACTATCGGAGCTTTAAATGTTCGATGTGTGATTGAAGCGGCTCAAGTACTAGGCTGCTCGAAACTACATGCATTTTTTACAATTGTTATTCCTCAGATGAAAAGAGGTATCATATCAACGATGATGTTAGCTTTTACGATGCTGTTTGCAGATTTTGTCGTTGTAAATATGATTGCCGGAAGTTCATTCAGAACAGCTGGAATTTACTTGTATCAAACAATGTCTAAATCTGGACAGACATCCAGTGCAATCATCGTAATCTTGTTTATTACGACTTTGATTATTTCAACTTTAACATTGGCAATTCAGAATAAACAGGCGACAAAAGGGAGGAAGTCATAATGGCATATATTGAATTTAGAGGAATTTGTAAAAGCTATGATGGAGTCAATCAAGTTTTAAAGAATATTGATCTTGATGTAGAAAAAGGTGAATTGGTTACTTTGTTGGGACCAAGTGGTTGTGGAAAATCAACGCTTCTACGTTCATTAGCTGGACTTGAACAAATTAGTTCAGGAAAGATCATCTTAGATGGTGAAGATATTACCAACTTACCAGTACAAAAACGTGGTATTGGAATGGTGTTCCAACAGTATTCTTTATTTCAGAATATGAATGTAGAAGAGAATATTGCCTTTGGTCTTAAGATAGCAAAAATGGATAAATTGACAATTTCAGAAAAAGTTAAAAAAGCTATTGAAATGGTTGATCTTGTAGGTAAGGAAAAAAGTTATCCTTCACAGTTATCTGGTGGTCAGCAGCAGCGTGTTGCTATTGCTCGTGCTATAGTAATGGAACCTAAAGTGCTTTTGCTAGATGAACCATTAAGTGCGATTGATGCAAAGTTAAGACGTGAACTCCAGGAAAAGATCAAGAATGTTCAAAAGAAGTTAAAAATCACAACGATCTTTGTAACTCACGATCAAGATGAGGCGATGATCATGTCCGATCGAATTCATTTGATGAATCAAGGCATTATTGAACAAAGTGGAAAACCAGTTGATTTGTATACACATCCAGTTTCTAAATTTGCGGCTGAATTTATTGGACATTACAATATTTTAGATAAGTCAAAATTAAATATTTTGTTACCTTTGGAAAAGTTTGATGATGGTTTCTATGCAATCCGTCCAGAAACGGTTCAAATTCAAGGAGAACCAATTATGGATAATGGAATGTATACTTTTGAGGCTGTAGTTGAAAACTTTATCTCTCGAGGAAATGTATTGCGTTATACATTACGTTGTGGAGATGTTTTCTTTACTTCCGAGGTATTGTTCAGAAGTTTTGCCTTGTTTGAAGAAGGGCAAAAAGTATATGTAGGCATTGAGCCTCATAACATTTTATCTATCAGAGATTGACAGGTCATTTAATGGCCTTTTTTCTTTTTATCATGTATCATGTTTTATGGGTGATATTTTTATGTGGATCATATTAGGATTAGTTGCTATTGTTTTTATGGTATTAAATATTGTAATAAGAAATCAACATGTCTGGTTAGGATATATTAGTTTAGCTTTCACGGCTTTAACGGTATGTGCTTTTTATCAGAATGCCGCAAATTTTGTGGCTCAGGAAGATTTTTCAGCATTAATGGATATTGTGCCTACAATGTCGAAAATCTTATGGGTATGTACGTTTATTTCTATTGTAATAAATTCCATTTCTTTATTTAAACGGAAATAACTATATTTAATGTTTGAAATGATACAGTAAAATATGACCGCAGTAAAAAGCAGTGAAGGAACAAAGACTTCAACTAAGACAAATCAAAACCTAACGTTAGCGTGTTTGATCTTGTCATGTTGGTTATTAACAATGTTGATCGTTACAAGAGAGGAGGAAAAAAAGAAGAATTTAAAGAAAAATGAATAATTTGAAGAAATCGGGATATATATCTCGATTTTTTTGCATAATTTTAGAGGAAAATACATAAATATTAATTACAGGTATCGTAATTAAATTAAGTATTTTTTACAATTTACAGCATTTTAATTTAATTGACAACGTACGAAGTAGGGATGTAAAATTATAATATCACAAAGAATTTTTGAGGGGGAGGGCAATAACAAAATGAAAAACTTAAAAAAATTTTTTGGCTTTGTGGTAGCGTTTTCGATGACATTGTCGTTGAGTGGTGTTGTATCCACGCCTATTTTGGCTGTAGAAGAAAATACTGATCAAGTAACTGAGGATCAGACTGTTACAGAAACACCAACAGAAGAAAAGAAGGATGAAGCTGATACAGGAGAAGCACCTGTAACAGACGAAATTCAAGGTGAAGTAGTAACAGAACAACCTACAACTTCAGAATCAGACAATACAGAAGAATTGGCTGAAACAGATGTTGCGAAAAACCTTACTACAGGAGAAACTTATGAGTTGCTAGATACAGCGGTCGAACAAGCAACTGAAGGTGACACAATTGAATTGTTAAAAGATGCTGATTTGACAAAAGGCTTTAATAAGACTTTAACTTTTACTGGTAATGGAAAAATCACAACTAACAAACAATTGACTAGTAATGGTGAAGGTTGGATGTGTTTTGGATTGGGTGATTCATCAAGAGAATTGACTCTAGATGGTGCAGGACTTACTTGGGAGTGGAAATCTGAAGTAGGAACAGCTCCTTGGTTAATGTTAAGCTTAAGTGGGAAGCTGAATATTACTAATGATGCAACATTGTCTATGACTGTAGATAGTGGATCAACAGGTAGTCGAAATGCTATTTATATGAATGCAGGATCTGAGATTAATGTTACCAATGGCGGACATTTTAATATTTTTGGATACTCAACAGATGGAAAAGAAGGACAAGGACTTCAGCTTGATAAAACAGGACAAGCTAAAGTTAACGTAACAGGTGGAAGTACTTTCTTGATTGATGGAACCAACCGTGGATATGTAAACAGTCCAGAAATATATGTGGATAATTCGCAGTTTACAGTACAGAATTGTACAGCTAATGCTTCAAATGGTGGCGTTTTTACAGCAACAAACTATGCTGTTGTTAAGTATTTGAATAATGCTGGACATGGCTTGTCTGCTTCAAGAGTTAATTTAAGTAATTATACTAATTTTGAGTCAGATAATAATGGTTACTATGGTGTTTATGCAAGTGCAGATTTACAAGTAGATGGAACCTCTACATTGAAAGTAACTCGTAATTCATATAATGGCGATTTTGCTGGTTTGAAATTAACGAGCGGTGTTACAGATGGACATGTTCAAGATGGAGCAGTCGTAACTATTACAAACAACTATTGCAGTGGATTATCTAATAATGGAAACATTAAATTTGATGATAATGTTAATCTAACAATTGTTGATAATGTAAATGACAAAGGTAAAACAAGCAATGGAGGCGGTATTTATAACTCAGGTAATGCTGCAAATTTAATACTTCCTCAAAATGCCTTGATCTATAATAACAGCGCTAAAACAGCAGGTGATGATATTTACAATGGTAATGGTGCTAAACTACAAATTAGTCAACCATCTATTGGAAATATCTTAACTCGTGATGGAGATGACACAAATGAAGATCAGGCAATTACAAATTGGTTCTACGATGGTGCAAATCCAAACTATAGTGGAAAGATGAAAAATGGTGAAACAGCTCGTTGGAATCAATATAAATATGTAAAAACATTTACAATGCCTGAAGCAGGAGAAAACGTTACTGGAAATATTGGTCTAAAAGCTGCTTATGCACCAGTTACAACATTTACACCAATTGATCTAACGATGTATGTTGGTGGTGAAGGATATGAAAATGTTGATAAAGTTGAGGATAACGATACAAGCAATGGTTTCCCTGAACCAGGATATTATGTAACTTTGCCAAAAGAAATTAATAATGCAATTCAATCAAATGGACAACCAGTTGATTTATCTGAAGAAACAAATAACTTCAGTTTTGAGTATACATATAACTATAACAATGGTGAAGAATTACGCCATTGGAAAATGACAAAATATACAGATGCTGATGGTTCTGAATCTACAAAAGATGGAAATTATGTATATTCGTTGGCATTGGCAGATGGTCGTAAACCGACTTTACGAGTTATTGATGATGCTGGTAATATCCAAACAAATGCTAATTTTGATTTGACGAATGCAGTGAACAAAGTATATACAACAATGGTTGGATCTGTAGAGGGAGACTCATTCACATCTGGAGAAATAAATGAATCTAAATCATTAACCGCAAATGTGCAAACTGATACAATCGATGTGGATTTTGATAGAACAGTAATTGCTACAGGTAAATTATATGTTCGTGGTGTTGTCAATGTGACAGATGAAAACTTAATAACTTCTATCCAGAAAGATGGAACCGATCCAAAAGCAGGTGTTCCTATGGCAACTGTACCTGAAGGAACAACATTCTATATCAACGGTGAAGAAGGATTGGAGATACAGAAAAATGCTGATCCATCTTTGTTGTATGATGATATCCTTCCAGAAGGAACCGATGCGAACAATGATCGTCGTATTGGATGGTTGACCGATAAAGCTGAACAACTATGTAATCAGTATGGTCTATTGGAACAGGCAGGAATTACAAATCCACAGTATTCATTTAAGTATATGGATATCGTAGACCAAAACAATGGAAATGTTGTTTTAAAAGCTGATAAAAATGTTACTGTGTATATGCCTTATCCAGAAGGAGTAGACAAAGATACAAGTATTATTGTTTTACATTATAAAGATCTAAATCGTGATATGACTTATGATGATGTTCAAAGTGCGATTATGAATTGTGAAATGGAAAAAATGACCGTAACACAGCTGGATGATCATATTGAATTTGAAACAACATCATTCTCACCATTTGTAGTAATCTGGGGAACGGATGAAGCCGGAGAGATCGTCAAGAATAAAGATAGAGCAGATACAGGATTATTCCAGAATGCACCATTGTATATCGCATTGATGACAGCATGTGCAAGTTTGGTGGCAATCATCACAATCAAACGTCGTATTGATGCAAAATAAGAAGATTTAAGGAATTAGGGAAACCTAGTTCCTTTTTTATATGTGTCTTATTAGAATATATAATTTATAATTGAGTTGTGGGGTGAAAGTCTGAAAAGAGTTAAGATAACAATTTTAAAGATAACATTAGATAAAGAATTGGCTGAAGAATATGGAGTGCCTGGCTTAACAGCTTGTCCAATGATGCAAAAGGGACAGGTTTTCTATGCAGATTATGCTAAACCGGAAGGCTTTTGTGATGAGGCATGGAAGGCGATTTATCAATATGTGTTTGCGTTAGCGCATGGTGCTGAAAAAGAGTTGTTCTATTATGGGGACTGGATCAAGAAACCAGGTGTTGCGATTTGCAGCTGTAATGATGGTTTGCGTCCAGTTATCATGAAATTGGAAGCAACGGATGAAGAAGCTGAAATTAACTATACACCGATAGATCGCTAATCAGGCGCTTAGCTGGCTATATAGTATGAAGGATGATAGAATAAGATCAGTGTTCAGGATGAATGACATTCTTAGAAAGAGGAGAACATGAAATTTAAAAATTCAAAAGTTGTCATTGTAGGAGCTGGAAATGTTGGTTCTACAACGGCATACAGCATTATCAATCAAGGCTTATGCGAAGAAATTGTTTTGATTGATGTAAATAAAGAAAAGGCATATGGAGAAGCATTGGATATGCAACATGCGATTCATTTTATGAATCGAAACATTACGATTCATGCAGGAGATTATGAAGAATGTAAAGATGCAGACATCGTAATCATTACCGCAAGTGCACCAATGCCAAAAGATTCAAACAATCGTTTGGAAATGTTAAAACCAAGTATTCAGATCATGAAGAGCATTGTTTCTTCTGTTATGGATAGTGGTTTTTCAGGAATCTTTATTGTTGTTTCAAACCCAGTTGATATCATGACATATCTTGTATGGAAGTTTTCGGGTCTTCCTGCAAAACAAGTTATAGGAAGTGGAACGGCTTTGGATACCGCAAGATTATGCTGCAGCCTGGCATCGATGTATGATTTAGATTCAAAAAGTGTTCACACATTTATTTTAGGAGAGCATGGTGATAGTGAAATGGTTGCCTGGTCTTCTTCGACAATTGGCGGAAAAAGTTTAACAGATGTTATGAGCGATAATGCAGATCGTACAAAGAATGAAACGAAAGAAACATTATTAGAACAAACTAAAGCAGCTGGTTGGGAAATCTTTAGTAGAAAAGGGAATACTTGTTATGGTATTGCCGCTTCAACAACAGCTATTGTTAAATCAATCTTGTTTAATGAAAACCGTATCTTACCAGTCAGCGTTTTAGTGGAAGGCTTATATGGTATTGATCAAGTCTACCTTTCTGTTCCTACGATCTTAAATAGTAGTGGAGCTAAAGAAATAGTAGAAATTCGTTTGTTGCCGGAAGAAAAGGAAGAATTGATTCAATCCGCTAAAATCTTAAGCTCATTTTATGAAGAATTGAAATAAGTCGAGTATATCTCGACTTTTTTTGTATGCATTTTAGTTATACTAGTTTGCAAAATTGGTATTGTACACTAAATTGATCTATTTCTATAATTTGATTAACTAGGTCGATATAAAAGTGAGAAATTTAAATATTCTCATTGATTGTCTGATCTGTGAAATAGGAGGATTCTATATGAAAAAAAACTTAGGAGCAAAACCTTATTTGTTTCCTCAGCCTGTTATGATCATCGCAAGTTATGATGAACATGGAGAAGCGAATGCGATGAATGCAGCCTGGGTGGTATTGTTGGAATGGATCAAATCATTATCTCTTTAGGTGATCATCAAACTACGGATAATATCATGACCAATAAAGCATTTACTGTAAGTATGGCAGATATAGAGCATGTGGCTGCATGTGACTATGTTGGACTGGTATCAAAACGAAATGAGTCAAATAAAATGGAAATAGCTGGTTTTCATACGACCAAGAGTGAATTTGTAAATGCCCCTGTGATCGATGAATTACCATTGGCTTTAGAGTGTGAACTGGTTGAAGTTTTAAATGGATTGATCTTAGGAAGAATCGTGAATGTTTGTGCCGATGAAAAAATAGTAAAAGACAAAGATGGTATAGATATGGAGGCTTTCTCTTTAATCACTTACGATACAGCAAATCTTAAATACTATGCACTTGGTAATTGTGTAGGAGATGCCTTTAAAATAGGGCAATCATTGAAAAAGTAAAGGAGAAGTTCATGAAGAAAATCTTAAGTATATTTTTAGCTTTTACTATTATGTTTTCACTTTCAGCTTGTGCTGATAATTCTTCACAAGAAGATACAAGTTCAAACACTACCGGCGAAACACAGACAAGTAATGTTTCAGCAGATAATATCCTAATTGCCTATTTTTCATATCCTTTGGATGATGGTGTGGATACTGTTTCTTCTGCAAGTCGTGCTGCTTATGAAGATGGATCTTTAGGGAATACAAATTATATTGCTCGTTTGATCCAAAATGAAACAGGTGGTACATTGTTTGAAATCCAACCAGAAGATGGTTTTTATCCAACTGACAGCTTTGAAGCATTGGCTGAACAGACTCAAAACGAGGTAGAAGATGGTGTACGACCAGCAATTCAAACAAGTATTGATAATTTAGATGATTATGATGTGATTTTTGTTGGATATCCAATCTGGTGGTACGATATGCCATCTATCATGTATACTTTCTTTGAACAGTATGATTTTGCCGGAAAGACGATCATTCCATTTACAACACATGGGGGAAGTCAGTTATCCGGTACAGTAGAAACAATTGCAGAATTAGAACCAGATGCAACTGTATCGGATCAGGCGTATACAGTATCACGAAATGATGTAACAGATGCTGCTTTTGAAGTAGCGGAATGGATCTCATCATTGAATTTATCAGAATAAAGGAAGAGACAAAAAATAGAGTTAAAACTTTATTTGAAGGACTTGATGATTTTTAGACAAAAACTGATCCAGAATGGGTGGATATCGTTGCCAATTTTTCACAGGGAGAAGTGATCAAAGAAAACAAGTTAACAAATAAAGAACAGATGTTGTCAATTCTATCTGTTTTACTAGGAACACAAGCTTTAGGTGAATACAAAAACATGCTGCATGCTGCTTTAAAGAGTGGGGTAGATCCTGTTGCGATCAAAGAAACTATTTATCAGGCAACAGCTTATCTAGGTATTGGACGTGTTCATGATTTTCTAGTTGCGACAAATAAAGTGATGGAAGAATTTGGGATTACATTGCCATTGCCTTCACAAAAAATTGTGACAGAAGAAACCAGATTTCATGATGGGTTGGAAAAACAAGTTTCCTTATTTGGCCCAGGTATGAGGAAACAACAGACAGATGCATCGGAATTAAGAAGCAATGTCAATAAATGGTTGGCGGATAATTGTTTTGGAGATTACTATACTCGCAACGGTTTAAATGATCAGGAGCGAGAAATGATCACATTCTGTTTTATTCTTGCTCAAGGTGGATGTGAAAATCAGCTTCGAGGGCATACAGCTGGCAATATCATGGCAGGAAATGATAAGGCAAAACTTTATAGCATTGTAGAACAATGCATGCCTTATATTGGATATCCTCGAACTTTAAACGCAATGAATATCATTGATGAAGTAGCAGATCAATTATCAAAATAAGATATAGTCGCTTAAATGATCAAGCGGCTTTTTTTGATGAAATCTAATGAATAAAACTTCCTTTATCGGCAAAAATGCGACAATTTAAATCTATTTTATTTTAAAATATTGCCGATGCATGATATACTTGATATAGTGAAATGAATCAATAAAGATTATGTGAACCTAGAAAATGATGTTAATTCATTGTTGCCTATGTATGTTAAATATTCAACTATAACGATAAAAAAGGCTTGTAAGATATTTTACAAAAAGGGTAATGATTGAACTTTATGGTTGAATGGAGGAAATATGAGATATCTTTCGGTAATAGAAATAGCAAAAAAATGGAATATATCTGAACGCAGTGTAAGAAATTATTGCGCTCATGGGCGTGTACAGGGGGCTTTTCTTACAGGAAAGACTTGGAATATTCCTGAGAATGCTGAAAAACCAGAACGTTCCAACAAAAAGAAAGGACATACGCTTACTTTGTTGGATATTTTACGGGAACAAAAAGAAGGAAAATATTCCGGTGGTATTTACCACAGGACACAAATTGATTTAACGTATAACTCCAATCATATGGAAGGGAGTCGTTTGACTCGTAATCAGACTAGATATATTTTTGAAACCAATACTGTCGGTGTAGAGAATGAAGTTCTTAATGTAGATGATGTAATTGAAACTGTAAATCATTTTCGTTGTATTGATCTGGTCATAGATCATGCAGATGATATTTTAAGTGAAAAGTTTATTAAGGAACTTCATCTGACATTGAAAAATGGAACCAGCGATTCTAGAAAAGATTGGTTTGCAGTGGGAAAGTATAAGAAAATACCTAATGAAGTGGGTGGAATGGATACGGCTTTGCCTGAAGAAGTTGCCGATAAGATGAAAACGTTATTGAAAGAATATAACGTAATAAAAGAAAAGACACTTGAAGACATCTTGGATTTTCATGTAAAATTTGAACGAATTCATCCTTTTCAGGATGGAAATGGTCGCGTAGGTAGATTGATCATGTTTAAGGAATGCTTGAAACACAATATAGTTCCATTCATTATCGAGGATAATCTGAAACTGTTTTATTACCGTGGGTTAAAAGAATGGGATAATGAAAAAGGGTATCTAACAGATACCTGCTTGACAGCACAGGATAAGTATAAAACGTATTTGAATTATTTTAGGATTGCGTATTAAGTAGAGGCAAGATGTATTTCTGTGTGCAGATGATTTGCAGAATGAAATATATGAAACAATAATGATTCTTGGAACAGGCAGGAAATGAAGCTCAAGGAGTAACAGATACTATTTTAAATGGCGAAACTGCCCTTTGAATGAAGGAGTTTTTTCAATTGATTATGGATACTTCTATTATTATGCAAAGAAATTGCATGCAGAATGGGGAAGTTAGATAGCACTGCAGGAAATGCTTGTGGTGATGTTTGATTCGTTAACTTCTAATAAAAATTATACATCTATGTGAATAAATTGAATCAAAAGTCTTGAAAACACGATAAATATAATTATTAAATAAGAACAAGATGTTAACGTCAGGCAAGGAGTATTCGCTGATTTGAGGGAATAAGGATTAATGTTAAGTTTGACATCGACAATGGATGACTACTATGATTTCTTACTCTCTAAATCTAGAAAACTATGATAAAATAAGCACAGTAGTAAAAAATTTCAATTCTTACTGCGTTTGATTGCTTCAGCTTGCTCTGTTTTGCTGCATTTTGCGCAATCTGTGATATTTTTAACAATCTTAGAGTAAAATTTATAGTTGGTAAACTGTGACAAATTGAAGCAGAATACGATATTTTAGGAGAGTTTTCGTTTATGATTAAAATATTATTTGTCTGTCACGGCAATATTTGTCGAAGTCCAATGGCTATGTTTATTATGAGAAAGCTGGTTCAAGATAAAGGATTGGAAAATGAATTTTTAATTGAATCGGCCGCAACAAGTACAGAAGAAATTGGAAACGATATGTATCCATGTGCAAAGCGAAAGTTAAGTGAGAAAAAGATTCCATATGCAAGACATCGAGCTAGACAAATTAGAACTAATGAATATGATGAATGGGATCATATCTTTTGTATGGATCGAAACAATATGCGAAATATTCAATATATCATTCGTGAAGATCCAAAACAGAAAATTCATAAGTTGCTGGATGGAAAAGATGTGGCAGATCCTTGGTACACAGATGATTTTGAGACGGCATATCAAGATATTTATACCGGTTGTATTATCTGGCTTGACAGGATCTTAAAAGTTAATAAAAATTAACAGGCAAATTTAAGCATAACATGCGATAATACCAACGAGGTGGTTCTATGTTCAAACAAAATCTTCATACTCATTCGCTGTATTGTGATGGAAAAGATACGATCGAAGAAATGGTTCAGGAGGCAATTTCCAGAAATCTTGATGTGCTTGGATTTTCAGGTCATGGTTATTGCAGCATTGATACATATTCCATGCCATTTGAAGAAATGGAAAAATATATACAAGACGTACAACAGGCAAAAGAAAAGTATAAAGATCAGATTTCTATTTATCTAGGAATAGAACAGGATGTCTTGGGAAAACGTTTTGAAAAGAACGATCCTTTTGATTATATTATTGGAAGTGTTCATTTTGTGAATGTAGCGGATCAATATCTGGCAGTAGATATGGATAAAAATACAACAGAGAAAATCGTTGAATTTTGTGGGGATTTTTTAACATATGCTAAGGTCTATTATAAAGAAGTAAAAAAGATTGCCGCTATGGATGAAGTGGATATCGTAGGGCACGTCGATTTATTGACCAAATTCAATGAAGATGAATCTTTTATTCGATTTGATAACTTGGACTATTTAGCACTAGCCAAAGAATGTATTGATGAATTGATCAAGGCCAATAAGATATTTGAAGTGAATACAGGGGCAATTGCCCGTGGTTATCGCAAGAGTCCATATCCACATAAGACGTTGTTGGAATATATTTATCAAAAGGGTGGAAAGATATTGTTAAACAGCGATTGTCACATTCGATTTAAACTAGATTGTAACTATAAAGAGTCTCTTGAATTGATCAAAGAGTGTGGATTTCAATCTATGATGGCATTTGATGGAAAGAAATTTGTCGAGAAGGATCTTGATGAATTTGGATATTAAATTATAGTAGAAGTAATCTTCTCCAAACTATATAATAGATATGTTTGGAGGAGTTTTTTTATGACATATGAAACGGTGTTACAAAAATCAAGAGAAGTCATGGGACCATTTTGTAAAAGTTGTCCTATTTGTAATGGAAAGGCATGTAGAAACCAAATTCCTGGTCCAGGAGCTAAAGGTGTTGGTGAAACAGCAATCCGCAACTACGATGCATGGCAGAAGATTTATTTAAATATGGATACGATCGTAGATAATGTTGAAGCAGATACAAGTTTAGAAATCTTTGGGAAGACATTTAAATATCCATTCTTTGCCGGTCCGGTGGGAGCTGTGCAGTTGCATTATGGAGATCTTTATGACGATGAAAAGTATAATAATGTTCTAGTTGAAGGCTGCAAAGAAGCAGGTATCGTTGCGTTTTGCGGAGATGGAAAAGATCCAAAGATCATGCAGGATATAACGGTTGCGATCAAGAAAAATGAAGGTATGGGAATTCCAACGATCAAACCTTGGAATAAAGAAGTGTATATGGAAAAATTAAAGCTGGCTATTGATTCAGGAACGTTTGCGATTGCGATGGATATCGATGCAGCTGGTTTACCATTTTTAAAAGGTTCTATTCCACCAGCTGGAAGAAAGAGTGTTGAAGAACTTAAAGAAATAATTGATCAGACACCAGTGCCGTTCATTGTAAAAGGAATCATGAGCGTAAAAGGGGCTTTAAAGGCTAAAGAAGCAGGAGCCAGTGCTATTGTTGTTTCCAATCATGGTGGACGAGTACTGGATAGCTGTCCGGCTACAGCAGATGTCTTAGAAGATATTGTAAAAGCCGTTGGACAGGATATGAAGATCTTGGTTGATGGTGGTATTCGCAGCGGAACAGATGTGTTTAAGGCTCTTGCATTAGGAGCTGATGGAGTCATTATTGCCCGTCCATTTGTCAATGCGGTATATGGAGGAGCCAAAGAAGGGATCCAGGCTCTAGTAGATAAGCTTGGTTTAGAATTAAAAGATGCCATGGAGATGTGTGGTGCCAAGAGTTTGAGTGATATTTCAAGAGATATGATCTGTAAATAAAGACTGAAGAAATTTCTTCGGTCTTTTTACTTGTCATATACAGATAAGGGGTATATAATGCAGATGTGTATAGGAGGTATGGGTATATGGAATGTAGATTTAAAGATCAACCAAGAGATGAAAAGGAATTAAGAAATTTAAAAAGTCGTATTCATCGTATCATTGGTCAATTAAACGGGATAGAAAAAATGTTAGATGACAATCGCTATTGTGGGGATGTACTGGTACAGATTTCGGCTGTAGAGAGTGCACTGCAGTCAGTTGGATATATCGTATTAAAAGATCATCTTGAAACTTGTGTGCGAGATAAAGCCAAAGCCGATGATCCAGAAGTAATGACGGAGGTCATGGAATTAATTAAAAAATTGAAATAGAAAGAAGGTGGTGCTTTTGAAAGAGCAGCAGTTTGATGTTGGAGGTATGACATGTGCAGCATGTCAGGCTAACGTTGAAAAATGTGTATTAAAATTAGATGGTGTTAAAAATGTCGATGTATCCTTATTGTCGAATTCTATGAAGGTTGAATATGATGAAGACAAGGTGGATGAAGACAAGATTAGTTTAGCGGTAGAAAATATTGGATATAGTGCAAGCGCAAAGGGCAAGAAAAAAGAAAGTGAAGGTTTTAAAAAGGAGTGGGATGATCGTCAAAAGCGAGTACAGGACGAACAAAAACACGCCAAACAAAGATTGGTGTATTCTTTGATCCTGCTGGTACCTTTGATGTTGATAGCGATGGGGCCTATGATGGGGATCCCGATTTTGGCAGGCGAAGAAAATGCGATGATTTCCAGCATCACCCAGCTTTTACTGGCGACAATTATCTTGTTTATCCAGAATCATTTCTTTGTGCATGGATTTAAAGCGTTGATAAAAAGAGCACCAAATATGGATTCATTGGTTGCGATTGGTTCTTTAGCTTCATATGTATATGGTTTATATTCTGTATATAGGATGGCATATGGTTTTGGCTATGGAAATATGGAAATGGTACATCATGCGATGCATGCCTTATATTTTGAATCAGCAGCTATGATCGTAACATTGGTCAGTGTTGGGAAATATTTAGAATCTAGATCCAAATCAAAAACAACGGATGCCTTAAGCAAGTTGGTTGATCTGGCACCAAAAAGTGCTACGGTCATTCGCGATGGAAAAGAGATCTTGGTATCGGCATCAGAAGTGATGCAGGGGGATATCGTAGTCATCAAACCAGGTCAAAAGATTCCCGTTGATGGAAAGATCATTTCAGGAACTGGGTATGTAGATCAATCCACTATTACTGGTGAAAGCATTCCAGTTGAAAAACAACCGGGGGATATGGTTATTTCCGCAACTTTAAATCAAAATGGTTCATTTAAATTTGAGGCTTTAAAAGTTGGTGATGATACGACCTTGGCACAGATCATTCGTCTTGTGGATGAGGCTGGAAATTCTAAGGCTCCAATTGCTAGATTGGCTGATAAGGTAAGTGGAATCTTTGTGCCGATCGTTATTGGGATTGCCATTGTAACTGCGATCGTCTGGCTGGCATTAGGACAAAGTTTTGAATTTGCTCTCTCTAATGCGATCAGTGTGTTAGTTATTTCCTGTCCTTGTGCTTTAGGCTTGGCTACACCGGTAGCCATTATGGTAGGAACTGGTAAGGCAGCCAGCCAGGGTATCTTGATTAAATCAGCTCAAAGTCTAGAAACATTACATAGTGTAGATACGATTGTTTTAGATAAAACAGGTACGATCACTTCAGGAAAACCATCGATTCAAAATATTGTCAAATATAAAGATATGTCAGATGATGCTTTTCTTACTTTAGCAGCATCGATTGAACAGGGAAGTGAGCATCCTTTGGCTTTGGCTATCTTAAGCAAGGCAAAACAAAAACAACTTTCTTTAAAGAGTGTTGAAGAATTTGAAGCTGTTGGAGGAAAAGGTGTTAAGGCAAAGATAGATGGGCAAACATACTTTGCAGGGAATTCTGTCTTTATCAAAGAAAATGGCATTTCCTTTAATGAAAAAGATATAGAAAAACTGGCAGATGAAGGAAAGACACCTTTGATCTTTACGGATGAAACAGAAGCGCTTGGAATCATTGCGGTTGCCGATACGATTCGTAATACCAGCAAGGCAGCTATTCAAGAATTCAAACGAAAAGGTCTTCATGTTGTTATGTTGACCGGAGATAATCAAAGAACAGCTAAAGCGGTTGCCCAAGGGTTGCATATTGATGAAGTGATCTCGGATGTATTGCCGGCGGATAAAGAAAGTGTTATTCGAAGATTACAAAGTGAACAGCGTAAAGTTATGATGGTTGGAGATGGTATCAATGATGCACCAGCCTTGATGCGTGCAGATATTGGTGTTGCCATTGGACAGGGAACCGATATTGCGATTGATTCGGCAGATATCGTCTTGATGAAAAATTCATTATTGGATGTGAATACCGCAATAGATCTTAGTACAGCTATCATTCGTAATATCAAGATGAATCTATTCTGGGCTTTCTTCTATAACTTTTTAGGAATCCCGGTTGCAGCTGGTGTCTTCTATCCATTGTTTGGGTGGTTGCTATCGCCGATGATTGGTTCAGCTGCCATGTCTTTAAGTTCAGTTTGTGTTGTGACAAACGCATTGCGTTTACGTTTCTTTAAGCCTAGTGTAATTAATGTAAAAGATGAAGAAACTATCATAGAAAAGGAGGAAGTAAAAACTATGAAGAAAACTATGATCGTGGATGGAATGATGTGTCAAAATTGTGTAAGACACGTTAAAAATGCTTTGGAAGGTGTGGATGGTGTAATCGGTGTCAATGTAGATCTTAATTCTAAATCAGCTGAAATTGAGATGAGTCAGGAAATCGCTGATGAAGTTTTATTCAATGCGGTAAAAGAAGAAGGATATACACCTTTGGAAATTCGTTAATAATAAAAAATTCGATGACGCAATTATAGCGAAATCGAATTTTTTTGTTATTCAAGATAAAGAATGACTTCTTGTTCTTTTAATGATTTTTTCATATCGATAACTCTTTGGTTTTCGCTTCCGCGAAAAGCCAGAGAGATATTTTTTTTGGCTTCAATAAATGGACCATCCACCAAAACATCTAGATATGATAACATTTCATCTGTTACTTCACAATGCTTTCTGCCGCCATCCAAAAGATCCTGGTCCAAGACAAATCCTGTGTAGCTCCAAATAGTTTTGTTTGGAAGTTCTTCACGTACTCTTTTTAATAGGTGGACCAATTCTCTTTGATTCTCGGGTTCGAATGGTTCGCCCCCTAGAAGTGTTAAGCCGCTGATATAGGGAGCTTTTAAAGCTTCGATGATTTCATCTTCTGTTTCTTTTGTATATGGTTTTCCATAGTTAAAGTCCCATGTTTCCGGTTGAAAACAGTTTAAACAATGGTTGGTACATCCAGATACAAACAAGGTTACACGAACGCCTTCGCCATCGGCAATATCGTATTTTTTTATATTTCCATAATACATAACCGTTATTTAAGTCACATGTATGATTTGTGATTTCCTCCTTGGTTTCATTATACCAAATTCGGTATCATTATTCTTTATATTTGCGCACGATCTTATCGATAAAAGCTTTGATTTGTTTGGCTTCGTTATATCCTTTGATGTGAATGTCGGTTTGAACACGTGTTGGTTGGTTGCAGGTATAGATGCCTAATACTGAATTGTCTTTCATGGTGATTTTTAGACCGACATAGAAAGATCTTTCCAGAATATTGGCTTGTGTCATCCATTCAACACCAGCTACGATAATGTGTTTAAAAGGCTCTTCTTTTCCTTTGTAGTGAGCTGCTTCGTTTAGGATCTCACATTTTTTGATTTGGCGATAGTCATAAGTGCCTTTGGTTCCATTTAAGATGATCATTGTTTTATCTCTTTTATCAAAGATGACTTCATCAAAGACTTTCAGTGATTCTATTTTGCCTTTTGAAAGATCGTTATAGATCAAATTATGTGTTTCTACATGATAAAAATCAGCATACTTCTGGATCATCTTAAAGTCCGGTTGGGATTTTCCGGTTTCATGATTGGATATCGTTTGATGGGTTACAAATAATAGGCTGGCTAAAGTGGCTTGTGATAAATTTTGTTGGTTTCTTAGATATTTAAGATTGTTGGATAAGTAAGTCATAGGATCACATCCTTAGTTATTATATGTTTTGATTATTTTGTCGATAAATTTTTTGATTTCTTCAGCTTTAGCATGATCGATTCTATATTGATCAGTTCCACTGTACGTTTTTTCTTTAGAGGTATAGATGGCTAGTTCTGTTTTGTCTTTTAAGATGATTTTTAAGCCGATGTAGAAGGTTGGTTCAAATAAGATTCTTGATTGGATCTTTCGATCAATAAAAGTATGTGTAAAAGGTTTTTCCTTTCCTTTGTAGCGGGCATCTTCGTTTAAGATCTTACAAGCGATGCAGTTTCGATAATCATAAGTTCCTTTTGTGCCATTTAGGATGATCATCGTCTTGTCTCTTTTATCAAAGATCACTTCATCGAAAATAACTTTTGTTCGATGGTTGTGTTTAGAAAGATCTATGTGGATCAAATCTTGAAAGTTTACATCGTAGAATTTGGCGTAGGCATGGATCGTATCGAGATCTGGTTGGGATTTTCCAGTTTCATGATTGGAAATGGTTTGATGGCTGACATAAAGTTGTTTGGCTAATTCATCTTGGGAATAGTTATGTAATGTTCTAAGATACTTTAAATTGTTTGCTAGATTGGTTGACATAAAGATGATCTCCTTTCTTTACTACATCATAATACAGGTTTGATTCTTTTGTCATGCAAAGAATCTTTGCATAGAAAAAGACCTTTGATTTCGGGGATCAAAGGTCTTCTAGGGGGTTATAGATGCATTACGCGTTCTTTGATTTCTTGTGTACGTCCCTGGTTCCAGAACTGAGTTCCGATATAACCGCATGTACGTCTTGCGACATTCATCTTTTCCTGATCGTGGTTTCCACAGTTTGGACATTCCCAGATCAATTTATGGTTTTCATCTTCTACGATCTGGATTTCACCGCTGTAGCCACATACCTGGCAATAATCGCTCTTTGTGTTCAATTCAGCATACATGATGTTTTCATAGATGTGCTGCATGATTGCCAATACGGCGTCGATGTTGTTTTCCATGTTTGGAACTTCTACATAAGAGATAGCTCCACCTGGAGAAAGTTTCTGGAACTGTGCTTCAAATGTTAATTTATCGAAAGCGTTGATTTCTTCAGTGACATGAACGTGATAACTGTTTGTGATATAGTTTTTATCCGTTACATGAGGGATGATACCAAAGCGTTCCTGCAAACATTTAGAGAATTTGTATGTTGTAGATTCCATTGGTGTTCCATAGATACTGAAATCGATATTTTCTTCGGCTTTCCATTTAGCACATGCATCGTTTAGATACTGCATTACTTTTAAGCCAAAAGATGTTCCTGGTTCTTCTGTGTGTGGCCCGCCTGTCATGTAGTATACACATTCGCATAATCCGGCGTATCCTAATGAAATTGTAGAATATCCATTGAACAGTAATTTGTCGATTGGTTCACCTTTTTCAAGACGAGCCAAAGCACCATTTTGCCAAAGGATTGGAGCTACATCGCTTGGTGTTCCTAACAAACGTTTATGACGGCACATCAAGGCTTCTTTACATAGAGCTAATCTTTCGTCCATGATCTTCCAGAAAGCTTCTTCATCACCTTTTGAAGAACATGCCACGTCAACTAAGTTGATCGTAACTACACCTTGGTTGAAGCGTCCATAATATTTAGGCTTACCATTTTCATCAACGTATGGAGTTAAAAATGAACGGCATCCCATGCAAGGGTAGCAGTTTCCGTTTCCGTTTTTATCTACTTTAAGTTCCAACATCTTCTTTTCAGAGATATAGTCAGGGACCATACGTTTTGCAGTGCATTGAGCTGCAAGTTTTGTAAGGTGCCAATATTGACTTCCTTCGCGGATATTGTTTTCTTCCAATACATAGATCAATTTAGGGAAGGCTGGTGTAATGAAAACGCCTTTTTCGTTTTTAACACCTTTGATGCGCTGTTTTAACATTTCCTCAATGATCAATGCCAAGTCATCGCGTGTCTGTCCTTCTGGTACTTCGTTTAGATACATGAACACTGTTACAAATGGAGCTTGTCCGTTTGTTGTCATCAAAGTAATGACTTGATACTGAATGACCTGTACACCTTTTTCGATCTCTTTGCGTACACGCATCTCAGCAATTTTGTTTACTGTTTCTTCACTTGAATCAAGATTAGAAGCAATCAATTCTTCTTTAACTTCACGTCTTGCCTTTTCGCGGCTTACCTGTACAAATGGGGCAAGGTGAGAAAGGGTGATGCTTTGTCCGCCGTATTGAGAACTTGCGACCTGAGCAATGATCTGTGTGGCAATATTACATGCTGTAGAGAAACTATGTGGTTTTTCAATCATTGTTTCAGAAATGACCGTACCATTTTGTAACATGTCTTCTAAGTTAACCAGGCAGCAGTTATGCATGTGCTGGGCAAAATAGTCTGAATCATGGAAGTGGATGATTCCTTGTTCGTGAGCTTCAATTACTTCTTGAGGTAACAGGAATCGTTTTGTGATGTCTTTTGAAACTTCGCCGGCCATGTAGTCACGCTGTACGCTGTTGACTAATGGGTTCTTATTTGAGTTTTCCTGTTTTACTTCTTCATTGTTTCTTTCCAACAAGCTTAAGATTTGCTTGTCTGTTGAATTGGCTTTACGAACAAGTGCTCTTTCATAACGATATGTGATGTAATTATGCGCTACTGCGAAATATTTTTCTCGCATGATTTCTGTTTCGACCATATCTTGGATTTCTTCTACGCTTGTGCTTCGCTTTAATGATTCAACTTTGTCGGAAACGCGTTTTGATATTTTTAAAATCGTGGCTTCACTCATTTGGGAATGAGAGGTAGCTTTGTTTGCTTTGCGGATGGCATTTTCAATCTTAGAAATATCAAAAGCGACTTCTTCACCGCTTCTTTTAATAACGTTCATACTAAATCTCCTTATCTTTGTACTACTACTTAAACACAAAATAGTTGACGGTTCAACTATTTTGACTGTGTACTTAGAGTATACATCGAAAATTTTAAAAAACAACCTTGTATTTTCTCTAAAAAAGTGCATTCCCTTTATATAAAGGGAGGTTGTAAAAAAAGAATTTTAGTTTGTTAAAATGTACAAAAACTATGGTTAAAATCTTGTAGAAATGTTGCGGTAAAAATCACAATACTGTTATAATCAATCTGAGGTAATAGCATGAAAAATGATGAAATTTATGTAATTGGACACAAAAAACCAGATTCAGATTCCATTGTCAGTGCAATAGCTTATGCATATTTATTAAATCAATGTGGGAAAAAAGCTGTTGCAGGACGTTTAGGGGATATAAATGAAGAAACAGCCTATCTTCTTGATCGCTTTGGGTATGAAGAACCTATATTAATAGAAGATGCAAGAGTTCGTTTATCTGAAATTGAATTAAAACAGGCGGATCATATCTTACCGGATACAACAATTTTTGAGGCCAAAGAAATCATGAACCAGAATCAGGCGCGTATTTTGGGCGTTTTAGATCAAGATCAAAAGTTATTAGGGGTTGTCACAAGAAGTGATTTAGCACTTTTAGGTATGGGAGATACAGCTTTAGGTATTGATTTATTAAAAGAGACACCGATTGAGTTGATGGCAAAGACAATTGAAGGAAAGATCATATATAAGGCAGATGAACACCATGTGAATGGTAAAGTCAGTATTATTGCGCTTTGCAAGACAAAACTGGAACGCTATGAAATACAGGATCGTATCGTTATTATTGGAGATGATCCACAGGGACAAAAAGAAAGCATTGAGAAAGGTGCGGGTATCTTGATTGCGGTCTGGACAGATCATATTGAAGAAGATGTCTTAAAGGCAGCTAGAGAACATAACTGTTCGATCATTATTTCGGGTATTGGAAGTATGAATACTTCACGTTACTTGTATTTCTCGATCCCGGTTAAATTGATCATGCAAAAGAAGATCACATATTTTAAAGAAGATGAGTTTGTCGAAGATGTAATGATCAAGATGCGAGATACAACGTTTAATACATATCCAGTATTAGATAAAAAAGATTGTTTGATTGGTTATGTTTCTAGATACCATATCATGAATGCGCAAAATAAGAACATCATTATGGTCGATCATAATGAATTCTCTCAATCGGTAAATGGGATTGAAAAAGCCAACTTATTAGAAGTGATCGATCATCATAGGATCCATAATTTTTCTACGCTTTCGCCAATAGCGTTTCGCAATGAGATCATAGGAAGTACAGCTTCGATCATTACATCGATGTTTTTTGAGCGTCATATTGAAATTCCAGAGAATTTAGCGGGCTTACTTTTAGGGGCTATTATTTCTGATGGATTAAATTTTCAATCTCCGACAACGACAAAAAAAGATACAGAACTTGCCCAACAGTTGGCGATGATATCGCATGAAGATGCAGATGCTCTAGCCTATAAAATGTTTTCGATCACGATGAATCTTCCTAAGAATATCTCTAAAGAAGAATTGATTCAGCGTATTGAAGCGGATATGAAGACTTTTGATATGAAGGGATCAAAAGTGTTGATTTCTCAAGTCTTTATATTGGATTTAAGTTCTGTCCGGTCTATTAAAGAAAAGGTGCAGGAAATCTTAGAGGAAATGACGATAAAATATAATGGCGATCTAGTGATCGTAGCTTTTACCAGTATCAAGAAAAAGGGTTCGATCTTATATGGGGCTGGATCGAAAGAAAATTTATTATGGCAGACATTTGGAAAGAAGAATGTATTTGTAAAGGATTTATTATCAAGAAAAAAACAAATCGTACCGGATCTGACACAGACTTTTAATAAATTTTCATAGTAATAAATATTTGATAAGGTATAATGAAAGAAAGAAACGGAGAAAAATATGAATACATTACGAGAAGAATTATTACAGGAACTTCCTGAATTTGAACGTAAGACCAAACAGTTTATCCAAAAAGAAATTTCTATGAAAGAGTATAAAGGATACAGCGGAGGGTTTGGTTCTTATGCGCAGCGTGGTGGAGAAGCCTTTATGTTGCGACTTAGAATGAATCAGGGACGTATCACAAAAGAAAAATTAGAATTTATCATTGATCAATGTCAAGAACATGGAATTGTGCGTACGCATTGTACGACTTGTCAAACCGTTCAGCTGCATGATGTAAGACCGGAAGCTTTAACGCCAATCATGAAAGAAGCTTTAGAAAGAGATATCGTAACGCGAGGCGGCGGTGGAGATTATCCGCGTAATGTCATGTGTTCTGTATTATCCGGATTGGATCCAGAAGAAGCTTTTGATGTCTATCCTTATGCGAAGGCAGCTGGTGAGTATTTGTTAAGCATCGTAAACAAGTATTCTCTTCCTAGAAAGCTTAAGGTAGCTTTTTCAAACTCCAAAGCTAATGAAGTACATGCCAACTTTAGAGATTTGGGATTTATTGCCAATACGGATCATACTTTTGATGTGTATTGTTGCGGGGGACTTGGAAACAATCCGATGATGGGTGTCAAGGTTGGAGATCATATCGATCCTAAAGATATTCTTTATTATATTAATACAATGGTCTTGATGTTCATGGAGCATGGGGATTATCAAAATCGTGCCAAAGCTCGTTCTAGATATCTTCAGATGAGTCTAGGAAAAGACAGGATCGTAGAGGAATTTCATGAAAAAGTCGAATTAGCCAAGAAGTATCTGGATCATGATGTACATGTAGAAGATGTAGTGATCCAAAAAGAAGGCAAGGAACTAGATGTTATTCCAGATCGTGTGATCAAACAAAAACAATCAGGTTTATATGCGGTGAAATATCATCCATTATGTGGAAATATGAGCCTGGATAAATGGAAAGAACTTTATGATGTGGTCCAGGATATGGATGAAGTTGAACTTCGTTTAACGCCACAGGAAGATATCTATATCGTAAATCTAAGTGGCGATGAAGTTCAAAAAGTATTAGAACATACGCAAGATGGGGCTCATACAACGTTTGAAACAAGTGTTTCCTGCATTGGAGCCAGCACATGTCAAGTTGGGCTTCGTGACTCTAATAATGTTTTAAAATCTTTGATCGAAGCTTTACGTCCTTATGAGTTTAAAGAAGGAGTTTTACCTCGTGTGTATATTTCTGGATGTCCAAGTTCTTGTGGAACCAATCAGATTGGAGCGATTGGATTACAGGGATTTACTAAGTTGGTAGATAAGAAACCGTATTCGGCATTTAAGATGGGTGTCAATGGATCTTCAGATCTAGAAGATACACAGTTTGGTAAAGAAGTAGGCTTGATCCTGGAAAGTGATATCAATGATTTCTTTATTGAACTTGGTACACTGGTTTCTAATGCTAATGCAACATTTGAAAACTGGCTAAAAGAAAACGCCGACCAGTGGCAGGCGTTACTTGATAAGTATCTGTAGAGTTTTTGCGACTTTGCAGGCAAGAAAACAGATTAATATATCTGGAATGATGGAAACCAAAAATCCGTTGGTTAAAGATAACCATAAAGGAATGCGGGTATTCATCAAGATGGGAAAGGAAAAATAGTAATAGATATTTCCTGCTACATAAAAACTGATAAGTCCGGTGAGTCCGACAAGAAAGTATTCTTTCAGACTGACTGGACTTTTTCTTTTGTATGCGATGGCACATATAGTACTGCAGGCAAGAAAGCCTAACACAAAGCCAAAGGTTGGTTTCATGATATACTGCAGGCCTCCACCGCTGGCAAAGACAGGAAATCCAAGAAGACCAACCAATATATATGTAAACATACACAAGAATGCATATCTATCGGGAAGACAAAAACCGCATAGAATGGCAGTAAATAACTGCATGGTGATATGCATAGGCATAAATGGGGTTGGAAGCGTGATTTGAATATAGGCCGAAAGGATCATCAGTGCTAAAAAAAGAGCCATGCGACTAAAGAGCTGAATTGACTTCATAGAGTATCCTTTCTATGACTTTAGTATCATCTAGGCAACAAACAAAACGAGCATCAGGATATTGTGATCGTAAAAATGGTGAATCCAACATGCTGACTAAAACGGCATTCTGTGTTTTGCTGGTTGGTTTTGTATGCATGATCAAAGTTTCGCTTTCTTTTATAAACGGATTTGGATCAATCTGTATATGTTGATGATCAAAGCCAAATTGATTGATTGTTTGTGCTCCCTGCATGACATATCGACCTTGTTGCCAAAACAAGAAGACAAAGTGAGGCTTAATGTGAAACTCCTGTAGAAGCTTACAAAGTGTTTTTAAATCAATATCCTGGTATTTCTTTGCCAGAAAGAAAGTTGTGCTTGTATATTCTTCAAATTTAGCTTTAGAGTGTTGAATCAGATTTTGACATTGTATTCTTGCCTTTAAAGAAGAGTTTCCATGAAGCAGGTAGATAATGGCCTGCTTGGCTTGAAGGGCTTCTTGAAAAAAGCAGAGATGTTGATCATCCAGATTTACAAGATCATGACATAGTGCATGGTCTTGAAGCTTATTTCGCAAAGTTTCCAGGATTTCTAGACGAGCCTTCCAATCATTGACTATATTCTGATTGGCCACAGGAAAGCTTCCATTGGTATGGCATGACAAGACAAGATGTTTATCGCGTTTAGTCACAGTACTAAACGTATCTTGTTCCTGGTTTTTATTACAGGACATGGCAAGTACATGATGTTTTCGAGCTGTTTGAACAAATTCTTTGTTTACAGATTTATTGTTTGTACAGGCAATAGCCAGCTTGGCCTTGGCTAATGTATGAATCAAAGTATCTTTGTCTACTTTGTTGATATGTAGTGTGTTAAATTCAGGTTCATACTGTATTGAATGTATATAAATCGTAGCGCCGGCTTCAAGAAATTGTTTGGTTTTCCGTAAGGCAACCTTTCCTCCTCCAAGGATGCATACGATCGCATCTTGAAATTCAATATCTAAACAGATTCTCATATGTTTCCTCCAAAGTATTCAAGGATATGCTTTACGATCTCTTGTTTTGAAGATGGCGTCGTATGAATATTTGTAAATCCAAGTTCCTTTGCCTTTTGGTATGTTTTATGCGCATAACAGAAAACTGGAGTTGTTTTATCAATGCCTTTTTGATCAAAGATTTCTAAAGCTTGTGGACAGCTGATGCCAATGGCATCCAGTTTTACTTCAGGTAAATCAAATTCTATCGGTGCAATTTGATAGGTGCTTAAAGAATCAATTGGGCAATCAACATCTTTTCCTTTTATATAAAGAGCGTTTTTATGCTCCTTTATATATGTAAACATATCGGATGAATTGGATTCAACATGATCGACTTGTATGGCTCTTCGCTCTAATTCTTCTTGTGTTTTTTTACCAATGCAGAAGATCTTTTTTGAAAATAAGCTTCTTATATCAATGTGATTATATGATAGATAATGAAAGAAACTTTTAACAGCGTGTTTAGAGCTGAAGATCAATGTATCATATAATTTCAAATCGACAATTTCATCTGGTATATATGTAACATTTGCGACCTGTCTAGAATAGGTAAAGATGCCATATCTTAAAAGCAGGTCTTCAATTGGCCAGGGATTCTCATCGATGCTGGTAAAAAGAACGTTTTTGGCAAAAGCAGGTAATCTTTTTGTGTTATCAAGCAGTGATTGTTCTTTTACGACATCTCCTAATACGATCAGTAATGGACTGGTAAAACTACTTAGATCTTTATTCAAGATTTTCTTGAGCGTGGATGTGTATACTTTTTGTTCAGGATAAGTTAGATGAGATCCAATTGCGATTGGAGTATCTTCGCTCATGCCATTGTCTATACATTTTTGAACCAGTGTCTTGATCTTATGAGAACCCATGAAAAAAATCTGGGTATTTGTTTCCTGAGCAATCTTTTTATAGTCCAGATGATCTTTGCCATCTTGATAATGCATCGTATGCACGATAAAACCAGTAGCAGTATGTCTTTGTGTTACAGGAATACCAGCATAGCCTAAAGCGCCAATGGCGCTGCTGATTCCTGGGACATATTGACAATTGCATCCATCTTCCAATACATAATGCATTTCTTCGCTTCCTCTGGCAAAAAGATAAGGGTCACCACCTTTTAAACGAACAACGTTTTTATATTGTTTGTCTTTTTGAACCAAAAGGGTAAAGATATCTTCCTGGGCGCAGGATCTTTGATGTCCTCGTTTTCCTACACAAATGCATTCACAGTCTTTGGAAGTATATTGAAGAAATTCTTTGTTTACAAGATGATCGTATAAAACACAGTCAGCTTGTTCTAATAATTTTTTAGCACCTATTGTTAACATGTCTGGATGATAGCATCCAGCTCCTACAAACCATATCATATATTTTCTTCCTTTATTTTCTTATATATAGAACTTGCTGCTTTGTTGTATTCGATTTTATCAAAAGTCATCGAAACAAATTTACAGTCTTCTATTGTTTCGCCTAGGCAGGCATTGATTTTTATTTGATCGTTTTCTTTTTTTGCATAACAGCCTATTGGATAGTGACATCCTGCTTGGGATAGCTTTAAAAATTCTCTTTCGATATTGACTTCAAATAGTTTTTTTGAATCTATAGAAAGATTAGAAAGCAGGTCTTGATCTTCTTTACGAAGTTCAATGGCGATACTTCCTTGCCCGCAGGCTGGAATGATGATCGATGGATCTAGATATTCATCGATTTGATGGTCTAAGTTTAATCGTTTTAATCCGGCAACAGCGAGTATGATTCCATCGATATCCATTTCTTTAAATTTTTTGATGCGAGTTTCAATATTGCCTCGAATATTTACAAATTGAATGTCTGGGCGTATATGATGAATGCATGCCATCCTTCTAAGACTGCTTGTTGCGATTATTGCGTTTTTTCGTAATGTATGTAATGTCTTGTGATTTTTTGTGATCAAGGCATCTCGTTTATCCTCAAATAGGATGGGTAAAAGGACGAATCTAGGATCAAGAATTGAATTGACATCTTTTAAAGAGTGTACGGCAATATCAATTTCTTTGTCTAATAGGGCTTTTTCAATTTCTTTGATGAAAACACCGGTTTGAGGCATGGCATAAAGTGGTGTAGTTTTATCTTTATCACCCTGGGTTGAAATGGGAATGATCTCTGTTTCAATTTTAGGCATACATCCCTGTATTTTATGAATGGCTAATTCCGTTTGAATTCTTGCCAGTTTTGATTTTCTGGTACCAATTTTAAGTTTCATTTTGTTCTCCGTTTTATTGAGTAAATTATAGGGATATTACTAAGAATATGCAAGATAACGAATTTGGCATTGGAAACAAAAAGCCCACTTATAAATGGGCCTGAAGTAAGATGGATTAAAAGTTTATTCTAGATACGAGTTAATCGTATTGATCCAACGATCGTTATCTGTGGAAAGGTATTCTAATAATAAATCAAAGTTTGAACTTCCAATCAAGGAATCATCGTTTTTCATGGAGCGTACTCGATTTAACATAAACAAATAGTTTTCTTTGGTTATTTTATTCAAAATGATTTTTCTTTGGCTGGCTTTTCCTTTATAGTCATGGACTCCAGTGTATTGAAAAATAAGATGAGCATTCCTTTTCTTTGCTGGAGTGTTCAATGTAACATCAGCCCAATGAGATAAGATAATCTGCATAGTACAAGGATTACCGTAGAAAATGACGTGCTTGGCTGCATTGTAGGTTCCATGGAATGAATTTATCTTCCTTTTTATATCTTCAAATTGTTCATAAGGTTTTCTTTCTGTGTCACAGAAAATAAAAACAATTTCAAAAGAACCGCTCTGATAACGATCTTGATATCTGGCAGGAATATTACCATTTCCTTTTGCGTTGTCTAAGACAACTTCGTAATTATCATTCCAAACATTAAGACTTTTTAGACAGCTCAGGTAATCGAATTCTTCATCGCCTTCACAGATAATACAGATTTTATGCTTGTGTAAGACAATCGGTAGTTTTCTAAGAGGCATGTTTTGAACTTTCAGGGTTGTTTCCTTTCAGATCTAATAAAGAGTTGATAAGCTCAGGGTCTGGTAAAGAACCCAAAATACCTTTTCTGTATTTTTCTATGATATCTGTGGTGTCTCTTATACCTTGTTGTGCAGTGAAGTCAGCTAATGAATAAACATATACGCTTTTGCTATCTTTATGTACAAACCAAATCTGCTCTTTTCGAAACAATCTTTTACAATCCATCAAATTAATATCATGTACAGTAAATATCATTTGTGCATTTGTGTTTAATTCATTGTTGAATAAGGCCACGATGGCCCGTGTTAATTTAAAATGAATGCTGCTGTCTAATTCATCAATTATAAGAATTCTTCCTTTTTCCAATCCTTCAATAATATAGCTGGCTAATGCGGCAATTTTTTTTGTTCCAGTGGAGTCAAAGAGCATGCTAGGAACTTTTACACCTTTATATGTAGAAACAAGTCGCATTTGATCCATTATTTGTTCTTTTACATTCAGAACATTTTCATCGGGTACATTATTCTCAGAATGAACATCTATTTTGATTTGATTCATATCAACAAATTCAAAATTATCCATATATAGGTCAGCATTTTTTATAAATTGAACGACTTTTTCTTGGAGTTGATCTTTATTTTTCATCAATTCTATAGTTTTTTGCATAGGAATATTATTCATGTTGATGATATCGATATTCTTTGCAAAATTAATGAGAATGTTTTTCATTTTTCCTAAATGTTCAAATTGGTTTTCATCAATTGCATAGCAAAGGATATTATTAGATGAAATTAGAGGAATCATTTGTATTACGTTTTCATCAATACAGTAGTATTCTTTATTTTCTTTGTCTTTCTTTAGCCAAAGGATAGATTTTTCGTTTCCGTATTGATCTTTTTGAATTTCCAAAAATTTTTCATATAAAAAATCATGTTTGGTTGTATCGTAACGAATATCGTATGAATATTCTCTTCCTTTGAATAAGAACGTTATACCAAGTTCACAAATAGGATCATGACTGAAAAGATTTGGAATTAGATTTGGGGTTTTATCTAATAAAATTTGTTTCATTGAATGAATACATTTGATTAGACAAGTTTTTCCAGAATTATTAGGCCCATAAATTCCTGCTGTTTTTAGTACATTAAAATTATTTTCTTGATGCACATTTGTTGAAAATTTTTTGTTTCGCATATCTGCTTTCATTGAGAACGAAATTGGTTCTTGAAACGCAAAACAGTTTTTAGATCGTAGTTCAATTAACATAGATATCGTTTGAATCCTTTCATCACCATAAGTATAACATTGTATTATTTTTTATGCAATTTTTATGCATAAAAAATAATATGGAATCGTATATCTATGTTATCTTATTAAATGGTATTTATGCGTTTTAACCTTCTAGTGTAGGGCGAACGACTGCACCAATCTTGAATACTTGTGCTCATGTACAATATTATGTGGCTTGTCTGCATACTGAAAAAGAAAGATATAAAAAGTTGTTCAAGAATATGAAGGAACAGGAATCTTTCTTTAGAGGTGTATTTAAATAAGTAACTTTAAAAAAAGTGCAAAAACACATAAAAATACATGTAAAAAAATGTATAATTGCATATTTTTAAAGTGAATTATATAATAAACACAAAGGAGGTGCTTTATGAAACGTCATATTATGAAGAAACTTATACAATGGAAAAACAGCAAAAAGAAAAAACCTCTTATAATTAAAGGAGCCAGACAGGTCGGAAAAACATATATTATTCGTCAGTTTGGCAAAGAGAATTATCGTAATGTATTAGAAATCAATTTTGAAAGAGATTTAAGTGCACGGGAAATTTTCCAGAAAACGCATGATCCTAAGGAAATATATGAATATTTTACATATTTTGCTTTAGAAGAGAGAATAGATCAAGATACTTTATTGTTTTTGGATGAGATACAGGCTTGTCCAGATGCTTTAACAACTTTAAAATTTATAGGAGAGGATTTTCCATGTGATATTATTTGTTCGGGCAGTTTATTAGGTGTTGCGATTTCGAGAACTTCTTCGTATCCGGTTCGATATGTTGAAGTGATAGAAATGTTTCCTCTATCATTTATAGAGTTTTTAAGCGCATTAAATATAGATAGAACAGTACTTAGGAAAGTTTTTGATTGCGTGAAGAACTGCGTACCGATTCCGGACTTACTGCATGATAAAATGAATGAATATTTTTCTTTATATATGGTAATTGGAGGGATGCCGGAAGTAGTACAAGAATATATTGATTCTCAAGACAAAAAAAATTGTCTAAGAATACAGCGAGCTATTGTAAACGATTATTTGGCTGATATGGTGAAATATTCAGATGCAACTCAAGCAATCAAAATTCGAGAATGTTTTGAATCAATTCCTTTGCAGCTTGCAAAAGAGAAACATAAATTTCAATATTCTATGATACGGAAAGGGTATAATGCGCGGTATTTTGATAATAGTCTTCAATGGTTGAAAGATGCAGGAATCGTTATTCAAACAAATCGCTTAGCACATATAGATTATCCACTCAAGAAAGAAGTTGAATTATCTATATTCAAAATATATATGGGAGATACAGGTTTGTTGGTATCTTGTTTTGAGGATCGAGATGTATTGAGAATCATGCAAGGAGAAATTGGTATATATAAAGGAGCAATATACGAAAATGTTGTTTCGCAAATGTTAAAAAGATTATCGATAAATGCATATTACTATGAACCAAATCAATATACGGAGATAGACTTTGTGATTGATTGCTTGGATGGAATAACGCCAATTGAAGTAAAAGCTGGAAATCATACAACTTCAAAATCGTTTAAAAATTTTGTTGCCAAATATAAGCCACAATACGCTTTTAGGCTGTCTTCAAAGAATATAGGAAAAGATGAGGAAAATGGGATTTATTTCTATCCTTTATATGCATTAGAATTTAAATTTGATACAGAAGCATTTAGTTAATGAAAGTATGAAAAATTTATTCATAGGTAGCGTCAAGAATTATGTGTAAAAGTATATCCTTGGTAAAGCAGATTAGCTCT
>OJAI01000088.1_pt1 | contig 64207 bp, 59 predicted proteins | sample 1588891 | NCBI WGS metagenome assembly OJAI01 (sample SAMN03283255) | human gut metagenome | biome: human-associated habitat; material: feces | host: Homo sapiens | place: USA | collected 2013 | reverse complement strand
TCGGTCCCGATCCGATCACCAGGATCTTGTGTATATCTGTTCGCTTAGGCATTTTCACTCACCTCATTCATCATATCGACAAAGATATCAAATAATAAACGGCTATCTTGAGGACCAGCACTTGCTTCTGGATGGAATTGCGCAGAGAAACATGGATATTGTTTATGTTTGACACCTTCACAACTCTTATCATTCAATGCCTGATAAACCATTTCTAACTGCGTATCTTTCAGACTGTCTATATCAACTGCATAGCCATGGTTTTGAGATGTGATTTCAATAGTTCCGTTAGTTAAATTAATAACAGGATGGTTTCCTCCACGGTGACCGAATTTTAATTTATATGTTTTAGCTCCACATGCTAAAGAAATTAGCTGATGGCCTAGACAAATACCAAACACGACGGTTTGTGGAATCAATTCACGAATGGTATCCAAGACTTCAGGAAGATCTTCCGGGTTACCAGGTCCATTGGATAACATAACTCCATCTGGGTGAAAGCTCATGATTGTTTCACTTGAAGTGTTATATGGAACAACAATCAAGTCACATCCACGTTTAGAAAGTTCACGAACGATATTTAATTTTGCTCCAAAGTCGATCAAAACAACTTTCTTCCCTGTGTTTGGAACAGGATAAATTTTGTTTGTAGACACATGAGAAACTTGATCGTGTAGATAATCGGTATTTTTAAGCGTTTCTACCACTTTATCGATATCTGCATCTGGATCGCATAATGTGGCTCTCATTGTACCTTCTTCACGTATTTTTAATGTGATCGCTCTTGTATCCACATCATAAATACCAGGAATATTGTGAGCTTTTAAGAAACTGTCAAGATTTTGTTGAGATCTCCAGTTACTTGGTTCTTCACAATAATCTTTGACCACAAAACCAAATACCACAGGATCAATGCTTTCATAGTCATCACGGTTAATCCCATAGTTACCAATCAATGGATATGTCATCATGACAATTTGTCCATAATAAGAATTATCGGTTAAAATTTCCTGATATCCAGTCATTGATGTGTTGAATACCAGTTCTCCAATGCGGAAGTTATCGCTACCGAAGGCTTTTCCACGATAAACACTTCCATCTTCTAATACTAATAATCTTTCCATGTTGCTCGTCCTTTCTATATACGATTTTTCATATCAATTATAACAGATTCTATGATAAACATGATGAAAATATCATTCGTCATGCCTTAAAAAAAGATCAGCAATCAATGAATTGATTCAAGAATTGCCAATCTTAATGAAAATGATAAAAACAGCCTTTCCTTTCAAGGATAAAAGGGCTTTTGAAGGTCGTTATAGTGTTTTTAGATATTAACAAACTATGTATCATAGAAACCTCCCAAAAAAATGTACAACAATTGTACATTTTTCCTGCATGTCATTTTATCATAATTATATTTTTATTCAACAATTTTTTTATAACTATACAGCTCTGTTGGATATCGCTTATCAAAACAAGCTGTACATAAGCCTGTACCGCCTTTGATCTTACATAAATCTTCAACATTTAAAAACTTCAAAGAGTCTGCCTGTATATACTCTTTTAATTCGTCCACGTTCATTCGTGAAGCAATCAATTCTTCTTTTGTGGAAGTATCAACACCATAGAAACAAGGTGAACAGATCATTGGAGAAGCAATACGCATATGAACTTCAAGGGCACCTGCTTCTTTTAAAAGACGAACAATGCGTTTAGAAGTGGTTCCACGAACGATGGAGTCATCGATCAATACAATTCGTTTGTTTTCGACAATACTGCGAATTGCAGAAAGTTTCATACGAACTCCACGATCTCTAAGTTCCTGTGTTGGTTGAATGAAGGTTCTGGCTACATATCGATTTTTGATAAGACCCATTTCATAAGGCAATCGTCTAGCTTCTGCATATCCACTTGCGGCACTGATTGAAGAATCTGGAACACCAATGACAATATCCGCTTCTAGATCTTTATCGTATTCAGCAAGCAACACACCGGATTTTTTTCTGAAAAGATGAACATTAATTCCATCCAAGGTACTATCCGGACGAGAAAAATAAATATATTCCATGGCACATAAACAATGTTTGATATCATTTGTATAGCTGAAGTGTTCAACTTTTCCATCTGAAAATTTAACGATTTCACCAGGTTTGATATCAACGATATCTGTTCCTGCGATGACATCATAAGCACAGGTTTCTGAGCTAATACAATATCCATCTTGAACCTTGGCGTATGATAAAGGTCTTAAACCATATTTATCGCGAACGGCATAAATGCTGTTTTCACTCATGACAAGAATGGCAAAGGCACCTTCCATCATTTGCGCAGTTTTTTGTATTTTTTCTAGTAAGGAACCTTTTTGTCGTTGAATCAAATGTAATACGATTTCACTGTCGCTGGTTCCTTGAAAGATGCTTCCTTCATCTTCCATTTTACAGCGAAGTTCTTTGGCATTTACGATCTGCCCATTATGTACAAGGGCTAATGTTCCCTTGTGGGAAACAGATAAAAATGGCTGTACATTTTCAATCGTGTTACCACCGGCTGTTGTATAACGAACATGTCCAACAGCAATGTCTCCGTTAAATTTAGACAAAGATTCTTCGTTAAAAACTTCTGAAATCAATCCTTTTCCCTTTTGGCAAGATATATTCTTTCCATCTGAAACGGCAATGCCACATCCCTCTTGCCCTCTATGCTGCAAAGCGTGAAGTCCATAATACGATAAGGCAGCTGCTGAAGATACTCGATACGCACCAAATACACCACATTCTTCATGTAATTCATCAAACATAGTACTCAACTCCTTGAATTATAGTGTGCATTTTATGCTTTTCTGTTTTATGTGTCAATAAAAAATTTTCATTCAAAAAAACTTATTGACACACAAAAGAATAAAGATGTATTATCTAAAAATAAAGAAACAAAGGTGTTTCACAAACAGGGGTATTCCCTCTTTTTGTGGACGCTTTTTTTTAGTTGAAGGAGGTTTTTATGGCAAAATTTATTTTTGTAACAGGAGGTGTTGTTTCTGGTCTGGGAAAAGGGATTACGGCAGCAAGCTTAGGACGTATCTTAAAAGCTCGAGGTCTTAAGGTAACATCACAAAAACTAGATCCTTATATTAATGTCGATCCCGGAACAATGTCTCCTTTTCAACATGGAGAAGTGTTTGTAACCGATGATGGGTTGGAAGCCGATCTTGATTTAGGACACTATGAACGATTTATTGATGAAAATTTGAATCAATACTCTAATTTGACAACAGGTAAAGTGTATCAAAGTGTGATTCAAAAAGAACGAGAAGGAAAATATTTAGGACAGACTGTTCAAGTGATTCCCCATATTACAGATGAAATCAAGTTATTTATCAAACAAGGAGCTTCAAGTTCTAATGCAGATATTGTCATAACAGAAATTGGCGGTACTATTGGTGATATTGAAAGCATGCCTTTTCTAGAAGCAGCTAGACAGATGGTATTAGAAGTAGGACATGAAAACTGTCTGTTCATCCATGTCACATATGTTCCCTATCTTTCAGGTAGTAAAGAATATAAATCCAAACCAACACAGCATTCTGTAAAAGAACTGCAATCATATGGGATTCATCCAGATATCATAATCGCCAGATGTGATAAACCCATTCCGGAGGCTGTTTTAGATAAAATCCAGCTATTCTGCAATGTACAAAAAGAATGCGTGATCCAAAACATTACTTTAGATTCACTTTATGAAGTTCCTTTGATGTTAGAAAAACAAGAAATGGCACAACGTGTGTTGGAACATTTACATTTATCATGCAATGAACCTGATCTAGATGATTGGAAAGAATTATGCGATCGAATCGTAAATTTAAAAAGTGAAGTAAATATTGCACTGGTTGGAAAATATGTACAGTTTCATGATGCCTATTTAAGTGTTAGTGAAGCTTTGATCCATGCCGGCTTTGACAACAATGTAAAAGTAAACATCCATTGGATCGATTCTGAAAATGTCAAACCAGAAGAATTTGATCACGTATTTAAAGATATTCAAGGAATTATCTTACCAGGCGGATTTGGTCATCGAGGAATTCAAGGAATGATCGATATCGCAACCTATGCGTATGATCACAAGATTCCGTATTTTGGAATTTGTTTAGGAATGCAGATAGCCGCAATTGCTTTTGCGCGAAATGTATTAGGATATAAAGATGCCAATAGTTTTGAATTTGATCAGTCCAGTACACATACGATCATTGATTTTATGGCAAACCAAAGTGACCAAATCCAAAAAGGCGGAACGATGCGATTAGGTGCTTATCCTTGTGCAATTGCACAAGATTCTTTATTGGAAAAGATTTATCAAAAATCAATGATTTCAGAAAGACATCGTCATCGCTATGAATTTAATAATGAATATCGAGTTGAATTTGAAAACAATGGTATGCTTATTTCAGGTACCAGTCCCGATAAGCTGCTTGTAGAAGCAATTGAAGCTAAAGATCATCCATTCTATATTGGAGTTCAATTTCATCCTGAGTTTAAGTCACGTCCAAATCGTGCCCATCCTCTTTTTAAAGCGTTTATCAAACAAAGTATGCAAACAAAAAAGGCAAACCTTAAGTAGTTCGCCTGGATAATAATGATCTTGCGATTTCAGTTATGGATGCTCTTGTGTCCATAGCTGTTTTTTCTAGATACTTATGAGCTTTTTCTTCGCTCCAATTATAGTCCTGAATCAGATAAAGTTTCGCTTGATAGATAATTCGATCCTCCTGTCTTTGTCTTTTTAATTTTGCAATTTTTTGTTCATAATAGTTCTTTTGCAGAAGATATGTTTCAATCATACAAATGCTTTGATATATCGTCATCGAGTTTGTTGGAATCGCATTTACAAAGATTTCCTGCTCTTGTGTCTTATAGACAACCTGGTCAAACATTTCTCTTTTTACAAATAAGCAGACCGGAATATGATAGATAGAGCTGACTTCGACAGCTAAATTAATTCCATGTCCATCCGCAATGCCTAGACAGACAATGCAGTAGGTAAAAGAGCGAGTACGCAATTGTTTTTTGGCCTCTAGTGAACTTTGAACAATGGTAATATCTGTTTTTACTTCTAATAACGATCGAATGGTATCTATGATATTTTTTGATTGTGTGATCAAAAGGGCTGATTGTTTAGAAGTCTTCATCTGAACCATTTAAATACGTTTTTAAAATTGATTCAGGTACATATTGTTTGATAAAATCACTTTTACTGGCAAGATCCATTGCTTCTTTTAAACTGGAAGGTAAAGTACGATCAATGTAATGTTTTTGTACTTGTTCTAGATCTAAATTAGAATCAATACCATCAAGTCCAGCATAAATCAATAACATGTAAGATAGATAGGGGTTTGATGTAGAATCCAATGATTGGCATTCAAACATATCTTGGCGATACTGAGGATAACGGATAAGCTGATTTCTTAAGATTGATGAACAAACAACAAATTTAGGAGCTCCTTCATGATTTAAGCGATCGTATGATAGTTTACAAGGATTAAAGAATAATGTCATTTCTTCGATATGAACAAGGATGCCGGCAATAAAGCTTTTGACTTTGGAAGGTTCACTTAGATAGACTTGAACTCGAACCCCATTGCCTGGCTTATCTTTTAAAGGTTTAGGTGAAAAGTCAGCTTCTAGGCCATGAAGCGATGCAACACTTCGTACGACCCATTTAAAGGTCTGGGCATCATCGGCAGCTTGAAGTGGATCATTTTTTCTAAAATCAATTTCGTTTTGGCCCGGCCCTTTTTCATGATGGCTAGCTTTAGGCTCAAGTCCCATATCGGATAAACTAAAACATATCTCACGACGGATATTCTCGCCTTTGTCTTTAGGAAAAACGTCCATATAACTTCCATGATCAATTGGTGTTTTTGTGGATACCCCATCATCGTCCATATGAAATAAATAGAATTCAAACTGTGTCGCAAAATCAATGTTCAATTTGCGTGATCTTAATTCCATGACGGCTTTTTTTAATAAGTTTCGTGTGTCTTCATAATAAAGATTCCCATTGGCATCTTTAATGTCACAATAAAGACGAATGACAGCACCATCCATGGAACGCCATGGTAATATTGTCAGTGTTGAAGGATCTGGAAATAAGAAAAGATCCTCTTTTCCTTTGATATCAAATCCTTTTATATTAAAACGATCAAATGAAATACCTTTTTCAAAAGCTTTAGGTAATGCATCTGGTTGAATTGCAATGTTTTTTTGATTTCCAAACGCATCAAAAAAAGCTAAACGAATGAACTTCACATTTTCTTCCTCGATAAAACGAAGACATTCTTCTTTATTAAACATAGTAAAGCCTCCTTTAATATGTATGTTATTAAAGCATAATTTACATAATGTTTTCAACAATTTTCACAAATTTTCATTTTTTTGTTGACAAAGAATTTCAAATGCGTATAATTAGCGACATAGAAAAGGCAAAGGTGCCAATTAGCTTGATGCTGATAGGTATCTTTGCCCTTTTTTTTGGGAGGAATACTATGAAAACAAACGTAACAGAGATTTTCGCAAGTAAAGTTTTTAATGAGGAACAGATGCAGCAACGTCTTGCAAAAGACACATTTAAAGAGCTGCAAAAAACGATCCGAGATGGAAAGCCTTTAAATATTAAGATTGCCAATGCGGTAGCTCATGCTATGAAAGAATGGGCCTTAGAAAATGGGGCTACTCATTTCACACATTGGTTTCAACCAATGACCGGTGTGACCGCAGAAAAACATGACAGCTTTATCACACCAAGCGAAAAAGGAAAAGTCATAATGGAATTTTCTGGTAAGGAATTAATCAAAGGAGAACCTGATGCCTCCTCATTTCCTAATGGAGGTCTACGTGCCACTTTTGAAGCTAGAGGGTATACTGCGTGGGATCCAACATCATATGCTTTTATCAAAAACGATGTATTATGCATTCCAACTGCCTTCTGTTCTTATTCAGGTCATGCCCTAGATAAGAAAACACCACTATTAAGAAGTATGGAAGCTATCAATAAAGAAGCATTACGAATTCTTCATTTATTTCATCACGATGATGTCACGATGGTCAAAAGCACAGTAGGACCTGAACAAGAATACTTTTTGGTTGATATCGAACAATACAAGCAGCGAAAGGATTTGATATATACAGGTCGTACATTGTTTGGTTTACCTGCTCCTAAAGGACAAGAGATGGAAGATCACTATTTTGGAACGATCAAGTCCAGGGTTCAAACTTTTATGAAAGAACTGAACACTGAACTTTGGAAATTAGGTGTTTTGGTCAAAACGGAACATAACGAAGTTGCACCGGCTCAATATGAATTAGCGCCTATCTTCTCTACCAGCAATATTGCCACTGATCATAATCAATTGACCATGGAATTGATCCAACGAATTGCAAAAAAACATGGCTTGGTCGCTTTATTGAATGAAAAGCCATTTGAAGGAATCAATGGTTCTGGTAAACATAATAATTTCTCTTTATCAACCGATACAGGAATCAACTTACTAGAACCTGGAGAAACACCATATGAAAATGCACAGTTCTTACTTTTCTTATGTGCCATTATTAAAGCGGTTGATGAATATCAAGACTTGCTGCGTTTAAGTGTGGCCAGCGCTGGAAACGATCATCGACTTGGAGCTAATGAGGCACCGCCAGCAATCATTTCTATTTTCTTAGGAGATGAACTGACAGACATATTAGAAGCGACTGAAAAAGGTATTAGTTATGATGGAAAAGATCGTGAGTTTATGAAGATTGGAGCTCACGTCTTGCCTAAATTCACAAAAGATACGACCGATCGAAACCGAACAAGTCCATTTGCCTTTACCGGCAATAAGTTTGAATTCAGAATGCCAGGAAGTGCTTCATCCATTGCGGGATGTAATATTTGTTTAAATACAGCTATTGCAGAAGAACTTAGACAGTATGCAGATATTTTAGAAAGTGCCCATGATTTTGAAAGTACGCTTCATGCTTTGATCCTGGATACGATCAAGAATCATAAACGTATCATCTTTAATGGAAATGGATATGATGATTCCTGGATCCAGGAAGCTGAAAAACGTGGTTTATTAAATCTACGTACGACACCAGACGCACTTCCATACTTTGTACATGAGAAAAATATCGAATTATTTGAACGTAATAAAGTATTGGACCGAGAAGAAATTTATTCTCGTTATGAGATCATGATGGAAGAATACACGAAGACGATCAATATTGAAGCTTTAACAATGATCAATATGGCACAAAAAGAAATTCTTCCAGCTGCTTTAAAATACAGCAAGCATTTAGCTCAAAGTGTAAAGCTTAAACGGGATATTTCTACACTGATCGATATAGAATATGAAGAAGTTAATTTAACCAGACTTTCAAGCTTATTGACACAGGCTCATAAGAACGTTTTAAAACTTCAAGAATCAGTGGATACGTTAAAAGAAATCGATGATTTTGAAAAAGCTGCTTTCTTTGTTCGTGATACTTTGATTTTAGATATGGAACAATTAAGAAAACCATGTGATGAAATGGAAAGCATTGTATCAAGTCAAGATTGGCCTTTCCCTACTTATGGAAAACTATTGTTTGGAATTATTTAAATATACTATCAGATCTATTTACGTAGATCTGATTCTTTTTAAAGGAGTAGATAACTATGTGTACCGTAATTGGATATCAAGGAAACAAAGATGCAAAAGATATGCTCATACAAGCTCTGCAAAGAACGAAGTCAAGAGGTCCCGATGATCAAAGGATCGAATCTTTTGGATCCTGCATGCTTGGTTTTCAACGATTGGCAATCATGGGACTCACTGATGAAGGGATGCAGCCATTTCAGTTAAATCAAGACGCCCTGGTTTGTAATGGTGAAATTTACGGGTTTCGAAAGATTAAAAATGCATATATAGAAAAAGGAATTCAATTTAAAAGTGACAGTGATTGTGAAATCCTATTATATATGTATCAAGAATATAAATGTGAGATGTTTAAAAGATTGGATGCTGAATTTGCCTTGATCCTATATGATCATGAAAGTGATTCATTGATTGCAGCTAGAGATCCGATCGGAATTCGTCCTTTGTTTTATGGATACGATTCCAACAACAATATCATATTTGCTTCAGAAGCAAAGAATCTGATATCCATCGTTAAAAAGATTATTCCCTTCCCTCCTGGACATTATTATAAGGGTGGAAAGTTTGTTTGTTATAGAGATATCTCTCATGTAGATTCTTTTAAAAGTGGAACTCTAGATTTTATATGCAAACCAATTCATGATCTTTTGATACAGGGTGTTCATAAACGACTTGATGCCGATGCTAAAGTAGGTTTTTTATTAAGTGGTGGTTTGGATTCCAGTTTGGTTTGTGCTATTGCTTCAAGAATATATGATAAACCAATTCGAACATTTGCCATTGGTATGAAAAAAGATGCCATTGATTTAAAATATGCTAAAGAAGTAAGTGAATATATTCATTCCATTCATACTGAGTTTATTATAACGAAAGAAGATGTAATTAACGCATTAGAAGAAGTGATACAGATCTTGGCTACATATGATATAACGACCATCCGAGCTTCAATTGGAATGTATCTTCTTTGTAAAAAGATTCATGAAACAACTGATATCCGTGTTTTGTTGACTGGTGAAGTTAGTGATGAATTATTTGGCTACAAATATACAGACTATGCACCAAATGCCCTAGCTTTTCAACAAGAATGCGCAAAACGTTTGAAAGAACTATATATGTATGATGTATTAAGGGCCGATCGCTGTATCAGTACAAACTCTATGGAAGCAAGGGTTCCTTTTGGTGATTTGGATTTTGTTCAATATGTCATGTCGATTGATCCTGAACTAAAGATGAATACCTATAATAAAGGAAAATACTTGCTTCGCTATGCATTTAAAGAAGATGTACTTTTACCTGAACATATATTGATGAGAGAAAAAGCTGCATTTTCCGATGCTGTAGGTCATTCTTTGGTAGATGATCTTAAAGCGTATGCACAAACAAGGTATACCAATGAAGAATTTCATGAAAAAATCAAAAAATATACATTTGCACCTCCCTTTACCAAAGAATCCCTTTTATATCGAGAGATCTTTGACAAATACTATCCAAATCAAGAAAGCATGATTAAAGGATACTGGATGCCAAATAAAGAATGGGAGAACTGTGATGTCTTAGATCCATCTGCCAGGGTCTTGGCAAATTATGGAGACAGTGCAAAATAAATAGAAAGGTGAAACTATGAGCTATAAGAATGAACATGATGCTTGTGGAATTGGTGCCGTTGTTCAAATTGACGGTAAGGTAAGTCACGATGTAGTGGACAATGCATTATCGATCGTCGAAAAATTAGAACATAGAGCTGGTAAAGATTCCACCGGAAAAGTTGGAGATGGCGTAGGTATCTTATTGCAGATATCACATTCATTCTTTAAACATGTGTGTAAGGAAATAAATATTGAACTGCAAAAACCTAGAGACTACGCTGTAGGAATGTTTTTCTTTCCCAATCATATGTTAGAAAGAAATCAAGCTAAAAGATTATTTGAAACGATCGTTTCTAATGAAAACTGCGAAGTCTTAGGTTGGCGCAAGGTCAAAACAGATGCATCTATTTTAGGTAAAAAGGCACTTGCCTGCATGCCTTATATAGAACAAGTCTTTATCAAGAAGCCTGATTTTGTATCGTCAGATCTTGAATTTGACAAATTATTATATGTAATACGAAGACAATTTGAAAAAAGTTGTCCAGATACATATGTAGTTTCATTATCTTGTCGAACGATCGTATATAAAGGAATGTTTTTGGTCGATCAACTTAGAAAATTTTATCTAGATCTTGATGATCCAAACTATAAAAGCACGATTGCCATTGTACATTCCCGCTTTTCAACGAACACGACTCCAAGCTGGCAAAGAGCACATCCCAATCGTTTGATTGCCCATAATGGAGAAATCAATACGATTCAAGGAAATATTAACCGTATGCTTGCACGTGAAGAAAGCATGAGTTCAGATTTTCTAAATACGAACAAAAATAAGATCTTACCAGTGATCGATCCAAAAGGTTCGGATTCGGCAATTTTAGATAATACGTTGGAGTTTTTGATGATGAATGATATTGAACTTGCTAAAGCTGTCATGATCACAATTCCTGAAGCCTGGAAGAATTCCTTACAGGATTCCTTAAAAAGAGATTTTTATCATTATTACGCTACGATGATGGAACCATGGGATGGGCCAGCAGCCATTTTATTTAGTGATGGAGATGTTTTAGGCGCAGTTCTTGATCGCAATGGGTTACGACCAGCTAGATATTATGTAACGGACGATAATATGTTGATCCTATCAAGTGAAGTTGGTGTCTTAGATGTTGATGAGAAAAAAATATTAAAGAAATCACGTTTACAGCCGGGAAAAATGTTATTGGTGGATACCAAGAATAAAGAAATTATTGACGATGAAACAATCAAAGATCGATATGCTTCAAACAATCCTTATGGTGAATGGCTGGATGGTTCTTTATTAAAGCTAAAAGATCTTAAGGCAACCGATAAAAAAACAGTAAAGCTTACAACACAAGAACGACAATCGCTATATAAATATTTTGGTTATACATATGAAGAAGTAAATGATTTGATTTTGGAAATGGCCAGGATACAAAAAGAACCAACCTTTTCCATGGGAACCGATGTTCCTTTAGCAATTTTAAGTAACCTTCACCCTTCCCTATTTCATTACTTTAAACAACGATTTGCCCAAGTAACCAATCCTCCAATTGATTCCATTCGTGAAGAAATCATTACCGATACAACTATTTATGTAGGACCAAATGGAAACATACTTAAAGAGAATAAAAATAATTGTAAAGTTTTAGAGATCAACAATCCAATACTGGATGCAAGAGATATGGATAAGATCAAACATCTAAATAATAATACGCTTGTTCCTCAAGTAATATCTCTATTGTATTATCGAGGCATGCCATTAAAAGAGGCTATGGAAGAATTGTTTGTTAAATGTGACAAAGCTTATCATGAGGGAGCCAATATATTGATCTTATCAGATCGCGGTATTGATGAAAGTCATATGGCCATCCCTAGTTTACTAGCTATTTCAGGTTTAGAACAGCATTTGATCAAGACAAAAAAAAGAACGTCTGTATCGATCATACTTGAAAGTGGCGAACCACGTACTGTACATGAGTTTGCCTGCTTATTAGGATTTGGGGCAACCGCTATTTATCCATATTTGGCTCATGAATGTATTGAAGAAAATATCGAAAAAGGTAATTTGGATAAAGAGGTTTCGATTGCGATTAAGGATTATAATTTAGCTGTTCTACACGGAATTGTAAAGATTGCCGCAAAAATGGGTATTTCAACGCTTCAATCTTATCAATCCGCGCAAATATTTGAAGCAGTCGGAATCAGTCAGGAAGTCATTGATCAATATTTTACCAATACAATATCTACGGTTGGAGGTATTGGTTTAAAACAAATTGAAGAAGACTTAACATACCATCATAAAAGAGCCTTTGATGTGCTTGGTTTAAAAACAGATATGAGCTTAGACTCAATTGGATTTCACAAGCTTCGTTATGGTAGACATACCGAAGATCATTTATACGATGCTAAGACCATTACCCTGCTTCAACAAGCAGCCCAGACAAATGACTATCAGCTTTTTAAGCAATATACCCATCGTTTGCATAATAAAAAGATCATGCATAATTTGCGCGACGGCTTTGATATTGTAGCAAATACAACTCCTATTCCTTTGGATGAAGTTGAATCTGAAGAAGAAATCGTAAAACGTTTTAAAACTGGTGCAATGTCGTATGGATCTATATCCAAAGAAGCACATACCTGTCTAGCGATTGCGATGAACCGCCTACATGGTAAATCCAATACGGGTGAAGGCGGCGAAGATCCTAAACGATTCCATACAGAAGAAAACAGCGCCATCAAACAAGTGGCCAGTGGTCGTTTTGGTGTAACAAGTGAATATTTGATCAATGCACAAGAAATACAAATCAAAATGGCTCAAGGTGCAAAACCAGGTGAAGGAGGTCATTTGCCTGCACAAAAGGTATATCCTTGGATTGCCAAAACAAGACATTCTACGCCAGGTGTCTCACTGATCTCACCTCCACCTCATCATGATATTTATTCAATCGAAGATTTAGCTCAATTGATCTATGATTTAAAAAATGCTAATGAAAAAGCGCGAATTTCTGTAAAACTGGTTAGTGAAGCTGGTGTAGGAACCATCGCATGTGGTGTTGCCAAAGCTGGTGCCACTGTTGTTTTGATCTCCGGATATGATGGTGGTACAGGAGCAGCAGGACAAAGCAGTATTCATCATGCAGGCCTGCCTTGGGAATTAGGCCTGGCTCAAGCCCATAAAGATCTGATTGATAACGATTTAAGATCACGCGTTATTTTGGAAACAGATGGTAAATTGATGAGTGGAAAAGATGTTGCGATTGCCGCATTGTTAGGTGCAGAAGAATATGGTTTTGCGACTGCCCCTTTGGTTGTTATGGGATGTCGTATGATGCGAGTATGTAATCTGGATACTTGTCCTTTTGGAGTGGCTACACAAAACCAAGAATTACGAAAACGTTTTAAAGGTAAACCAGAATACGTTATAAACTTTATGCATTTTATTGCCAGAGAACTAAGAGAAATCATGGCAGAACTTGGAATGCATACTCTTGATGAAATGATCGGACGACAGGATTTATTAAAGATCAAAAAAGAATTGAAACCAAGACAGGAACTGTTGGAGCTTGAAAAAATCTTAACAAGCAATATGAATATCCATCATGAAGAGATGAAATCGTATGATTTTAAACTAGAAGAAACCCTGGATAAACGTATGATCATTCATCATTTTACGCAAAATAACTCTCAATTAGAAGTAGCTGTCAATTGTACGAATCGATCAATAGGTACTCTATTTGGTTCTTATATTACACAAAGCCAGGGAAATGATGTAAAAGAAGATACATATCAAATCAAATGTGTTGGTGGTGCCGGACAGTCTTTTGGAGCCTTTGTTCCTTCAGGAATAACTTTACATTTAATTGGAGATGCTAATGATTATTTTGGAAAAGGTTTATCTGGAGGAAAGCTTATTGCCTCTTTGCATAAAGATTCTAAATTAAAATCGAACGAAAATATTATCATAGGCAATGTAGCACTCTATGGAGCAACCAGTGGAAAAGCTTTCATTCAAGGTGTTGCTGGAGAAAGATTTGGAGTTCGCAATTCAGGGGCTACGATCGTTTGTGAAGGTTGTGGAGATCATGGCCTGGAATACATGACAGGTGGTATTGCCTTGCTCCTAGGAAAGACCGGTAGAAACTTTGCGGCTGGTATGAGTGGTGGAATCGCCTATGTATACGACAAAGATCATGATTTGTATAAACGATTGAATAAAGAAATGGTCATCATGAATGAAGTGGAAAAAAAGACGGATATCGAAACGATTCATGCGCTGATGAAGGAACACTTCCAAAATACAGGTTCACAAATTGCTAAACAATTATTAGATAACTTTGAAGAGAGTTTAAAAGATTTCAAGGTCATTATTCCTCATGATTATCTAAAAATCAAAGAGAAGATAAAGTCGCTATGTGACAAGGGCTTTAGTCAAAATGAAGCCGAGTTACAGGCATTCCAGGAAATCTTTGAACAAAAGGAGGTGTAATACATGGCAGATATACATGGATTTATGAAATATGATCGCAAAGAGAATCAAAAGATATCTCCTATAAAAAGAGTCGTTGATTTTAGTGAATTTACACTTTATCTAGAACCAGAACAAAGAAAGATGCAAGCTGCACGATGTATGAATTGCGGCGTCCCATATTGTTCATCCTCTATGGAATTAAAAGGTATGGTCACAGGGTGTCCATTGAATAATTTAATCAGTGAATTTAATGATGAATTATACAAAGGTCATGAATATGAAGCTCTTGAACGTCTTTTGAAACAAAATCCATTCCCAGAATTTACCGGACGTGTTTGCCCTGCACTATGCGAGAAAGCTTGTTTAAATGGGTATGATGGACAACCTGTTACGATCCATGATAATGAGTTATATATTATAGAAAACGGATTTGAAAAAGGTTGGGTTCAAGCCAACCCGCCAAAAGTTCGCACAGATAAAAAAATTGCGGTCATTGGAAGTGGTCCGGCTGGGTTAAGCGTTGCCTATATGTTGAATCAAAGAGGTCACCAGGTTTCAGTTTATGAAAGAGACAAAGAGCCAGGTGGTTTATTGATGTATGGAATTCCTAATATGAAACTAGATAAATCCATCATTCGAAGAAGAATTGAGTTGATGAAACAGGAAGGTATTCAATTTTATACCAATTGTGATATTGGAAATAACATTGAATTTAAGAATCTTTATAAAGATCATGATGCGATCATTGTTTGTTGTGGCGCAAAACAGGCTCGAAAACTAAATTTAGAAAATGAGGATATAGAGGGGATATATCCTGCCGTCGATTTTTTAAGCGAGATCACGGATATGATCGAAACCAACAAACGTCCAATATCGCTTGAAGGAAAAAACGTTGTGATCGTAGGTGGTGGAGATACTGGGAATGATTGTGTAGCAACCAGCATTCGTCTACATTGTAAAACGGTGACACAACTAGAAATGATGCCTAAGCCTGCCATGACTAGAAGACTTGATAATCCATGGCCTGAATGGCCCAAGGTCTTAAAAACGGATTATGGTCAACAAGAATGCATAAAATTATTTCATAAAGATCCAAGGATCTACCAAACAACAATCAAAGAAATCAAAAAAAAAGGAAATCATATTACTCATATCGTAACGACAAAACTTCAATTTGATGGTAAAAAAATGGTCCAAATTCCAGGAAGTGAAACAGAATTAAAATGTGATCTATTATTGATTGCAGCTGGCTTTACAGGTGTAGAATCTTATGTTCAAGATGCCTTACATATCAAAATGAGCAAGCGCAATACATTTGAGGCCAATGATCATCAAACCAATGATGATAAAATATTTGTAGCTGGTGATTGTAGACGAGGACAATCTTTGGTAGTATGGGCCATTCATGAAGGCCTTGAGTGTGCTAGAAAAGTAGATGAATATCTAATGGGATATTCGAATATAGAATAACGAGGCAGTTTACACTACCTCGTTTTTTCTACATTTAATCGTTTAAATAAAACATCTCTTGCCGCTTCATCAAAAGGATTTTCTAATGGTTTTAGATCTTCAAATTTAAATTCAGGATCATCTTTTTGAAGAGCCTTTGCAATCACAAAATCCGCAACAACAGGATTTTTTGGAAGCAATGGTCCATGAAGATATGTCCCTAAGATCTTTCCATCATAGAATCCTTCATATCCGCTATCAAATGTATTCCCATAACCGGATAAAACTTTTCCTAGTGGTTTTGATACATTTTTTGTTTGTCCACCATGATTTTCAAATCCTACGATTTGAGTTTTTATTCCATCCAGATTGGCTTCAATGATGATGTTTCCAACACAGCGAGTACGATCTGCTCCCGTGTCCGTGTAATAATCATAAAATTTTAAACCATCGATTTTCTGATTATCGCTTGCGGTATAATACTGACCAAATAATTGATATCCGCCGCAAATCAATAGAACAAAGGTGTTTTCATCCATGGCCTGTTTGATATTTTCTTTTCGTGAGAGTAAATCAGGAATCAAAGAAAACTGTGTCTTGTCATCCCCGCCTCCTAAAAAGATCAAGTTATAATCACATAGATTTTTTTTCTCGCCAATACCACATGTATCTAAGATAAAATCTATATCACGATCTTCACATCGTTTTTTTAGGACCATCATGTTTCCTTTGTCTCCATAAAGATCCATGATGTCATGATATAGCCAACAAACTCTAAGACTATGTTTCATATTATTTCATTCCCTTCAAGATCGCATTTCGAGTTGGCAATAAAGCCGTATATGTAGCGATACAGTATGTTACGATATTCTTTTCCATACATGACTTAACGGCTTCATCCAGGTTTGTTTCAATCAAGATCTTTCCTTTGAAACCGCCATAGTAAAGACGTAAAGCCATATCGTTGGCACGAAGGCCGCTGCAAACGATTTTTTTGGTACTCTCTTTCATCAATTTTTCAAAGAATGTATCATAGATCCAGCTTACATCCGTACCATCTTGATCATTATCGTTTAAAACAATGCAGATGTTTTTATCTGAGGGATCCATTTCGATGACTTTCATAACTTCGTTAGCACCTGTAGGATTTTTGATCAAGTTAAGAACACATGTCTGATTGTTTAGGTTAAATTTTTCATTTCTTCCCTTTGGTTGAGGTGCACTTTCAAATACCTTTTGAACATATGAATAATCGATATGATAGTGTTTTGCCAACGCCATTACGGCAGCTGCATTGTACATAGAATACATACCTTCATAAGGATTTTTATACTTGACTCTTTCATTGGTGAAAGTTTGATTGATCAAATCTATATTTTCCAAAGAAACATCGGCTTTTGGCGATGCAAATCCACAGTTTGGACAATGGAATTTCCCAATATGAGAATATTGATAATAATCATAGACAAGCCGCTCATTACATTTAGGACAGAATTTTCCTTCACTTGCTTCTTTTGTACTTGTACGCGAGTAATCGTTTTCTTCGATTCCGTAATATGTAACATGTGCTTTAGGTGCTTTTAAAGAAAGGCGTACAACGTTAGGATCATTGGCATTTAAGATCAATTCCCCATCATAGTTTGGCAATACTGATTCAATGGTTGAAATCAAACGTTCCATTTCCATTGCTCTATCCAATTGATCTCTAAAGAAGTTGGTAACGACTAAAGCACTGACTGGAATATTTGGCAAAATGTGACGAATGTTTAATTCATCGACTTCCAAAACAAGTGCATTGGCTTTTACCTTTCCTAATATCGTTGAGTTTGTCACAATCGTAGTCACGATACCTGGGCGAAGATTGTCCCCTTTTCGATTTGAAATTACTTTATATCCTGAATATGACATCAGGTCTGTGATCATATTTGCTGTACTGGTTTTACCATTGGTTCCAGTTACAAGAATGATTGGTCCTTCAAAACGTAAACCTTTTAATATATCTGAATCTATCTTTAAACCAATTGTTCCTGGAAGCGAGCCACCACGATGGAACAAATGCAGTATATGTGCGGATAACTTGGTTGCTAGTATGGCTAAAGTTCGCATAATCATAACTCCTTTTACCCGATTATTATACACTAGTTGGCATTGAATTGTAAGATTATGACTAGTATAATATAAACGTTAAAAATGGAGGAAAGAAAATGAAGCAATTGGACATGATTTACGAAGGTAAAGCTAAAAAAGTTTACGCAACAGACGATCCTAATGCAGTAATCGTTGACTATAAAGACGATGCAACTGCATTTAATGGACAGAAGAAAGGTACGATAGTTGGTAAAGGTGCGATCAACAATCGTATGACTAACTTCTTGATGAAAAAATTGGAAGAAAAAGGCGTTCCAACACACTACATCGAAGAGTTAGATGAACGTCGTACTGTTGTAAAAAGAGTTACGATCATTCCTTTGGAAGTGATTATTCGTAACAAAGCTGCCGGAAGTTTTTCAAAACGCCTGGGTATCAAAGAAGGAACAGAATTAAAATGTTCAACTCTTGAGTTCAGCTACAAAGATGATGATCTTGGAGATCCATTGATCAATTCTTATATGGCAAAAGCTATTGGAGCTGCAACACAGGAAGATATTGATACGATTACAAAATATGCTTTTGAAATAAATGATTTCTTAAAAGAATTCTTTGCGGGAATTGGAATTGAATTGATCGATTTCAAACTTGAATTTGGTAAGACGGCTGATGGAACGATTGTTCTTGCTGATGAAATTAGTCCTGATACTTGCCGTTACTGGGATATCAAGACAGGTGAACATTTAGATAAAGACCGTTTCCGTCGTGATTTGGGAGATCCAGAAGGAGCTTATAAAGAAGTATTTAAAAGATTAGGATTTGGTGAATAAGATATGAGTAATCAATATTATCAATCCCCTCTTTCTTTACGTTATGCATCAAAAGAGATGCAGGAGATTTTCTCAAATGACAAAAAATTTAAGACTTGGAGAAGATTGTGGATCGCTTTGGCACAGGCAGAACAAGAACTTGGACTGGATATTACAGATGAACAAATCGAAGAATTGATTGCTCATAAAGACGATATCAATTACGATGTTGCCAAAGAAAGAGAAGCTTTGGTACGACATGATGTAATGAGCCATGTCTATGCATATGGTGTGCAATGTCCAAAGGCAAAAGGAATTATTCATTTAGGTGCAACAAGTTGTTATGTTGGTGATAATACGGATTTGATCATCATGCATGAAGCATTAGAACTTGTTCAAAAGAAGATCGTAAATGTATTGTATCGCTTAGAAAAATTTGCTCTAGAGTACAAAGAGCTTCCTTGTTTGGCATTTACGCATTTTCAACCGGCTCAGCCAACTACAGTTGGAAAACGAGCTTCCTTATGGGCACAGGATCTGTATTTTGACTATTTAGAGATCCAGCATTTACTCGACAATAAAAAGTTATTAGGCTGTAAAGGTACAACTGGTACACAGGCTAGTTTCATGGAATTATTTGAAAACGATACAGATAAAGTAAAAGCTTTAGATAAGAAAATCTGTGAAAAGCTAGGTTATGATAACTACTTTGCGGTAAGCGGTCAGACTTATACTCGTAAATACGATACACAAGTTTTACAGGTACTTGTTGGAGTTGCTCAAAGTGCACACAAATTCAGTAATGATATTCGTTTATTACAACACTTAAAAGAAATTGAAGAACCATTTGAAAAGAATCAGATTGGTTCAAGTGCTATGGCATACAAGCGTAATCCAATGCGTTCTGAAAGAATTGCTGCTTTGGCAAATTATGTAATCAGTGATTCAATTAACCCAGCGATCACAGCTAGTACCCAATGGTTTGAGAGAACATTGGATGATTCAGCAAACAAACGTATTAGTATTGCAGAAGCTTTCCTTGCCATTGATGGTGTATTGGATCTATATCTAAATGTAACGGAAGGATTGGTCGTATACCCTAAAGTTATCGAAGCTAACTTAAGAAGAGAGCTTCCATTTATGGCTACAGAAAATATCATGATGGATGCTGTTAAAAATGGTGGTGATCGTCAGGAACTTCACGAATTGATTCGTACACATTCAATGGCGGCTGGAAGAGTTGTTAAAGAAGAAGGTAAACCAAATGATTTGATCGATCGTATTGCTGCTGATCCTAAATTTGGTTTGACAAAAGAACAAATCGAATCAATCATGCAGCCAATTAACTTTGTTGGTCGTTCTGTTCAACAGACAGAAGAGTTCTTCAAAGACTATATCGATCCAATTTTAGAAAAAGAAAAACAGGCTCTAGGTTTACATGCCGATATTAATGTATAAAAAAAAGGACGTTAGTCCTTTTTTTCTATGGCATCAATGGCTGATATTACACTGCCACGAAAGCCTGTTTTTTCTAATTCGCTAACACCTTTGATCGTAGTACCTCCAGGTGAACAAACCGCATCTTTCATGATTCCCGGATGTTCTTTATTTTCTAAGTATAAAGCACCAACACCTTCGATCATCTTAGCGGCTAGACGATAGCTGGATTCACGGGTAAGTCCATATTTTACCCCGGCATCAGAAAGAGCTTCTAAATACATAGCTGTAAAAGCTGGTGTACATCCAGATAATGTTCCCGCAATTGAAAAATGGTCTGTATCCACAAATTCCAACAGAGCTATTTTTCCAAAGATTTCTTTGAACAAGTTCAATTGTTCTTCATTGAGGGAGTGTTTTTCTTCACAGATCATAATTCCCTTTCCTGTAGAAATCGGTGTATTTGGCACTGTAGATAAATGAGGTGTATTTTCATTTAATAGTTTTTCGTAGTCTTCGAAATATACACCGGCCGCAATAGAAATTACAATTTTATTTGAAAGTAAGTCTTTTACTGGTTCAACAACAGAAGCGATTTGATATGGCTTAACAGCTATAACAACAATATCACTTTGGATAATCAAGTTTGTGGAATCTTGACAGGCGTTAATTTGTAATTTAGCACAATTGGTTTTAAGTTTTTCATAATTACGAGCACAGGCATAGATGTCTGTGTTTTTGATTACATTAAAAGATACCAGTCCTTTCGCAATGGCACTTGCCATATTTCCATAACCTATAAATCCTAATTTCATTTTGATTCCCCCAGTTTACAAGGTTTGATATATTTGAGTTGTTTAACGATTTCCTTATAGTTTGGACACCATTTCAAGAGAACATCGTAAAAAGCTTGTGAATGGTTTAATACATACAAATGAGCCAGCTCATGATAAATGATTGCATCTATACATTCTAAAGGTGCATAAGCTAAATTTAGATTTAAACAGATTTGTTTTTTAGATGGAGTGCAGGATCCCCACTTGGACTTATAAAAGGCCAGCTTAAGATTCAAATCATAAATCTGCAGTGCTTCACTGATTTCATAGAAACGATCCTGAAAATAAGGACTGACATATGTTTTTAAGAAGTGATCAAAAGATTTTTGATCATTTGGTGTATAGATCTTATTTCCAACAAGCATCACTTTAGAATTTTGTATAAAATTGATTGTGTAAGGTTCATTTAGAATCTGGATAACAGAATGATCGACAGTAAATGGTTTCTCATTCATTCTTTTTTGTATCCAATCTTGATTTGAACGAATAAAGTTTTCAATTGTTCTTTTAGATGTATGTTTAGGACAAGTGATCACGATCGTGTTATCTTTGATCCTAAGATACATTTTTTTAATGTCTTTGTATATGATCTGACAATTATTCATTTACATCCTGCCATACTTCATCGGCAATATCGCTCATATATGAATCAGCAACTTCTTTTTGTTTGTCTGTATAGGATCCATATTTGTTGATATCGCGAATCAGATCCAACATTGGCAATGTACCATATAATTTTAAGCCAGTTTCATCAAAGAACTGATGAAGTTCTCCGGTTTCATAGAATTCGATGCGTTCATTACAGTTTGGACAATCCAAATAAGCCATATTTTCAATAACGCCTAATACAGGTACCTGTAATTGTTGACACATATGTACGGCTTTGCTGACGATCATAGAAACCATTGGCTGTGGTGTAGAAACCATCACGATTCCCTGTACTGGCAATGACTGCATGATCGTTAAGGCAACATCTCCTGTTCCAGGAGGCATATCGATCAATAACACATCTAATTCTTCCCATAATACATCTGTGTAAAATTGTTTTACAACACCTGCAATGACTGGTCCACGCCAGATAACAGGATCACTTTCATTTTTCATCAAATAGTTCAAAGACATGATCTTGATTCCTTCCTCAGTAACAATAGGAATAATTTCATTGTCTTTTGTCGCATACGCTTGTTCATCGGCTGCATCCAGTAGACGAGGAATACTAGGACCTGTGATATCAGCATCCATGATACCAACTTTTAATCCTTTTTTAGCCATAGCTTTTGCCAACATGACCGTAATGGTTGATTTTCCAACTCCACCTTTACCAGACATGACAGCTATGATCTTTTTGATGTTGTTTTTAGGGTTTGTTTCTACTGAACAAGTAGAAGCATCTTTATTACAATTTCCTTGATTTGGGCATCCTTCACATGACATATTAATCGTCCTCCTTCTTCTTAAAACTTTGAAATGCATTATCATATGCATTTACTAAACGTTTATTTTGTATGTGAGTGTAAATTTGTGTTGTTTGAATATCACTGTGTCCTAACAGTTCCTGTACGATCCTTAAATCGGCATTGCCATCCAAAAGGTGGCTTGCAAAACTATGGCGAAAACTATGTGCAGAAAGATTGGGGTTCAAGTTGCATTCTTCACATTTCTTTTTGATCAGATTGTGGACATATTGTCTTGTTAATACACGTCCATACTGATTGATAAAAAAATTAGAAAGAGTTTTCTTTTGCCAATTTTTTCGAACAAGGTTTAGATAGAGCTCCATTTGTTGAACACAGGCATCCACGATAGGAATGATCCTTTCTTTATCCCCTTTTCCAGTAACTTTTAAGATTTTTTCACTTAAATGGACATCATTACGTTTCAAGGAACAAAGTTCACTGACACGTAGACCACAGCTGTATAAAGTGAGTAAGATGGTCTTATGATAGATGTCTATATCGCTGTTGGAAAAGGAGTCAAATAACACTTTTAAATCTTGTATAGAAGCATAGATCGGTAAATGTTCATTATGCTTATGAGTATGGATATAAAGTGTTGGATCTTTGATTGATTCATGGTTCAAACTGATAAATTTATGAAATGAACGAACACTTGCTAGTACACGATTGATCGAATTGGATGAATACTCTTTAGTCAAAGAATTTAGATAATTATCTACGGTTAAGATCGTTATCTCTTCCACATTATTGATATTCTTCTGATTCAAATAATCGATATAGTGTGTAAGATCTGACATATAAGCTTCAATCGTTTTCTTGGATTTGTTTTCTACAAGAGATAAATTAAGCTTGTAATCAGAAAGTGCTTCGTGTAAGTCCATGTGTATATTCTATCACTAAATCTCGATTGGAGGTAGTATTTGGCAATTACAACGTCTTTCTTTTATCGCTTCTATAAGAATGGATTTGCATTCATGATCTTTATCATAGGCAAATGCGATTCGTTTAGTACCAAAAGAATATTGGTTAAGTGTTGTAAGTATCTCCTGCATTCGAGTTGGACGATAGACAAAATAAAATCGTCCATTACTTTTTAACAAACGATTGGCATGTTTGATCAATTCATCCAATGTTAGATTGATTTCAATGCGTCCTAGTTGCCGCATATCCATTTTTACATTTGGATGAGTTTCTTTTTGGGTAAAGAAAGGTGGATTGCTGATGATAACATCCACACTTTCTACATTGACTTCTTGTATAGGGGCATGAATGATCTCATGCTCATGTTGAAAGAAAGTATCTGCATTTAATCTGGCAATATCATAAGCTTCTTTTAACACTTCGACTCCATACAGCTTTTTTACCTCAAACTGGTCGACCCATAATAATAAAGCACCATTGTTTGTACCAATATCCAATACGGTTTCCTGATCATTCACTTTTAAAAAGTTGGCAAGCAATCTTGTATCTGTGTTGAAATGGAAATGTTCTTTGTGCTGATATAGTTTAAGATCCTGCCGTATAAAATAATCAAGTCTTAGATCATTCATGTTCATTTCCTTTCTTTAATAGATCACTGGCTTTAAATAAATCTTTGTGATCAAGCTTTTTATTAAGCTGTGCCAGTATACTATCTGTATCTTGGATCGGTGTTTCAAAAATAGACGGTTGTTCCAGGATCCGATTGGCATCTTTTAAAGAGCCCATTGATACGCCAATATGACGATAACCAACTTCTTCAAAGTTTTCTTCCAATAAGCCGCTGGCAGCTTCAAAGACGATTACATAGGCATTCGTATATGTCTGCAAAGGAACAGAACGAACGATATTGTGAAAATTAGTATCTCGCAATGAGATAGATACAAGTTTACCTTTTTGATTTTCCTGGATCATTTTACGGCATAGATCATTGGTCAATGTCTTTAATCGTTCCATGGCATCATTTAATGTATATATATCGCTTGGATAGGTCCTCGAAATAGAGATGCTTTTATGCGTCGTGGAAAAATTTAACTGTGCACTTGAATTTCCACGGGCTTTTTGAATCAAAGAATACCCGCTCTTTGATAAAAGACGCAAGATCAAGTTTTCGTTATCTGGACTGGCAAAATCACCAATCGTTTGAATTCCATACCTTTTTAGGACAGGAATCGTCTTCTTTCCGATTCCTACCATTTCTTCAATTGGTAATGGCCATAACTTTCGTTCTATCTCGGCTTTTCGTAAAACCGTAATTCCCTTTGGCTTTTTCATGTCACTTGCCATTTTCGCAAGAAAACGGTTTGGTGCAACTCCAATAGAAACATTTAAGCCAAGTGTTTCATAAACACCATTTTGGATCTGGACCGCAAGATCCAATGGTCTTTTATATCGTTTGATGGTATCTGTTACATCCATAAAACATTCATCAATGCTGGCTGGTTCGATCATATTGGAATAACGATGTAAATATTGAAAAAACTGAGCGCTCAAGGAACGATAATAATTATAGTCTCCTTGAACGATATTTAATTCAGGGCAGATCTTTAAAGCTTCAAAAACAGGCATGGCACTATGAATACCAAGTTCTCTAGCTGCATAGTTTGCCGTTGATAAAACGCCTCTAGATGACAAAGAGCCTACAGCTAACGGTAAGCCCTTGTATTCTGGATGCTTGATTTCTTCGGCTGAAGCAAAGAAGGCATTGATGTCGATATGAAATAATACCCTAGCCATCCTGGTTTGTCCTTTCTTTTAATTCCTTGGCAGCCATAAGACTTGCTTGAGATATGGAACCAGAAGACATCAAGGCAAGTTCTTCAAGTACTTGTTGATCCGATAATTCTTCGACATGAGCTAAAGTTGAATCGCTTTGACTATTCTTTGCCACACGATAATGATGATCGGCCCAGGCAGCGACACTGGCAAGATGCGTAATACATAGAACTTGATAATCTTTTGATAATGTTTTCATCTTATGTCCCATGGCATAGGCAACTTTACCGGATACACCTGTATCAATCTCATCAAAGATGATCGTATCAATTCCCTGTTGAGATTGGAAAACAACTTTTAATGCCAGCATCAAACGGGAAAGTTCACCACCTGATGCAGAATCTTTTAAAAGCGAGAATGGCTGTCCCGGATTCATGGAAACAACGAAATTGATATCATCGATTCCATTTGCGGATGGCTCTTTTCTTTGTACATCAACTTTAAAACGAGCGTTTTTTAACATAAGATCTTTAAAGTGTGTTTCAATTTGACTAGATAAGTCATTAAAGACGCTTTTGCGTTGTTTTGAGAGTGATTCTGCCTTTGTTTGATAAAGAGTTAACGCTTCTTCTTTTTCTTTGCTCAAACGTTCTAAAACCGCTTGACGATGAATGATCTTGTCAATTGTTTCCATGTACTGTTCTTTGGCTTTCATCAAACCTTCATAACTTTGTCCATGTTTACGATACAATCGCTTGATCAGATATTCTCTTTCCTGTAGTTTATCCAGCTCATGAGTATCTCGTTGAAGATCTTCTCTGCGATTCTTAAGTTCTTCACTTAGATCCACAAATTCATAATAAATATCATCTAAGTTTTCAATAGAAGTATCCCAGTAATTGCGTTGTAAAGATTTTTTTAAATTGTAAAGCGAATCGATCAAGCCTCCATCTTTATCCAGAGTATAGATGGATTCATTTAAGTCTTCTAATGTTTTCTGTGCATTTGCAACTTCTTTAATGCGATTTGAAAGTTCTTCAAGTTCCCCTTCTTTGATATCGGCATCATTAATTTCATTGTATTGTGCAGTGGCATATTCTAAAGCATCATCAGAAAATGTTTCTTCTTGAGCTTTTTTTAATTCATTTGAAGCACGGGCATAGATTTGATAAAGGTTTTTTACTTCATTTTTTAGCGCTTCACAATTCGCAAAGCGATCGAGTAAATCAAGCTGTACGTTTGGATCCATAAGTTGATATGTATCCATTTGTGAATGAACATCAACCATCTTAGAAACAATTTGACGAACAAAGGATAAGGTCGCTGGTTGATTGTTGATCTTCATGGAACTTTTGCCTTGGTCTGTAATTGTTCGCTGGATCAAGATATCATCTTCTATATCATAATCATTTTCTTCAAGCAGATTGAGCACTTCCTGGCTGGGTTTGGAAAGCCGCATCTGAAGTATGGTTTTATTGGCATCTTTTCTGACTACGTTAGAGGTTGATCTTTGTCCGCTTAATAATGAAATCGCATCGATCAACAAACTCTTTCCGGCTCCAGTTTCACCTGTAATTACACTCATATGATTAGAAAAATCGATATTTGCTTTTTCAAACAAAACATAATCTTTGACATACAGTTCTTCAATCACAAATTTCACCTCACTTCTTTTGCGTATAGTACATATTCTTGATTTCCCTGACGTCCTTTGATAGGACTCTTGATAGTCTGTACTTGACGGAAATAACGCATCATATATCGTTTTACATCAATGACGATCTGTTCTTCTATTTTTTTATTTTTTAATACCCCATGTTTATCCAAAGCCTGTGGACCACATTCAAACTGCGGCTTGATCAAAAAAGCAATATGTTTGAAGGAAAGGTTTTCAAACAGTGCTTCTAAGATGGTCTTTGAAGATATGAAGCTTACATCCATGCAGATAAAATCAATATTTTCTTTAAAGTCTTTTGAATCGATATGCCGAGCATTATACCCTTCCATCTTTACGATTCTTTCATCTTTTTCTAGATCTGCATCCAGCTGTAGATGACCAACATCCAGGGCATACACTTTTTTTGCCCCATGATCAAGACAGACTTGCGTAAAACCACCTGTGCTTGCTCCAATATCCAAAACTACCTGATCTTTAATATCAATCTGGAATGCATCAAAGGCAGTTAATAATTTATAGGCAGCTCTTGATACATATTCTTGTGATATTGGCTCGATATAAACGGTATCATTTTCAGAAACATCAAAGCCAGGTTTTCGAATCACGATATCATTGACTTTGATTCTTCCCTCTTTGATGGCATCCTGGGCTTTGGTTCGTGTTTTAAAATGATCTTTTAAATAAACATCTAATCTAGTCATTTTCAATGATTTCCTTAAATAAACTTTGTGTATCTATATGTTCCTGGATCCTTAATGTTCGAATAGATCCATGATTGACAAAATGATCCTCGATACCAATGGTGTTCAGAATGTGTTTTTGAGTATTGATATATTCTAGGATCGCGCTGGATAGTGATCCAATTTTACAATCGGTTTCATACACATAGATAGGAAGATCATAAGAAGATAATTCATCGATCATTTTTGTATCAATTGGTTTAAAGAATCGAGCATTGATCACGATCATTGAAATATTATTTTCTTTGGCTTTGTGTATGACATTGTCTACATCATACCCATATGAGATTACGATACAGATTGGCTTATCACCTATATCATAACGTGTCCATGAACCAATCGGAATCAATTCATATTGGTCTACTTTATCATAGTGAACATTTCCACGTGGATATCGTATACAGAATGGTTTCTGGCTGATAAAAGCCGTGTATAAAAGATTTTGAGCTTCTTTGGCATCGTGTGGTTGAGATAAGATTAAATTTGGAATACTTCGTAACATAGAAATATCAAATACACCTTGATGCGTATCCCCATCATCGCCAACCAATCCAGCGCGATCAATACCAACAACAACAGGAAGATCCATTCTAGCCATATCATGGTTGATTTGATCATAAGCTCTTTGAAGAAAACTTGAATATACGCTTACAAATGGTTTTAATCCCCCTGCAGCCATTCCGCAAGCCATGGTGATTGCGTGTTGTTCGGCAATCCCACAGTCAAAGAAACGATCGGGATATGCTTTTTCAAAATCTAACAGTTTACTGCCTTGTGCCATAGCTGGCGTGATCGCAACAATATTTTTATCTTTACGGGCAAGATCCATCAAAGTTCTTGATATGACTTCTGACCATGTGAGTTCATCATTTGGCAGTTTCATCAAAGAACGCCCTGTTTCGATATCAAATGGAGAAACACCGTGCCATTTTCCTACTTTATCTTTTTCAGCATATGGATAGCCTTTTCCTTTTTTTGTCAAAACATGGACAACGATTGGACCATCATGTTCTTTTGCGGTATTTAATACTTTAATGAGATCAGAAATATTATGGCCATCGACAGGACCGATATAATCCAGATTAAAATCCTGGAAAAGACCAGCATTGATGATATCGTGCTTTACGATATCACGAACAGATGTCATGGCATTCAAGATCGAAGTTCCAACCTTATTTGTTTGAAGATTCGATTTAATATCATGCTTGATTCCACGATAAATCTGACTGGAACGAACAGATGTGATCCTTTGTTCAATACCTCCATGATTTCGAGATATTGACATATTGTTGTCATTAAAGATAATGATCATCTTTTTTTGTTTAGATCCGATATCATTTAAAGCTTCCATGGCCATACCACCACTTAAAGCTCCATCTCCAATTAATGCAACGACTTCATAATTTTCTTTTTTGATATCTCTTGCGATCGCATAGCCTAAAGCAGCAGATAAAGAAGTGGATGAGTGCCCGGCTTCCCAACAATCATATACGCTCTCACTGCGTTTTTGATAGCCGCTTAAACCATCTTTTTTTCTTAAAGTAGTAAATTGGCGTGATCTTCCGGTCAAGATCTTATGTGTGTAACATTGATGCCCGACATCAAAGATCAATTTGTCATTAGGTGCATCAAAAACATAGTGCATGGCTATACTTAATTCCACGACACCAAGATTGCTGGATAAATGTCCTCCTGTTTTAGAAATTGAATTGATCAAAAAGGATCGAATATCGTTGGATAATTCGACTAATTGAGGTATGGACATGTTCTTGATTTGTTTTGGCGACTCAATATCATAGATTCGCATACTATCCCTCGTTTCAATATCAATATGTTCGTTTTACTAGATAATCAAAAATCTCATCTAATTTATCTGTATTGCCATTTAAAGACATAAGGCATTTCTTTAGATCTTCCTGTAATTCTTTTACCATTTCTTTTGCCTTGTTTAAACCAAGGATCGTTACGGCTGTTGTCTTATTATTTTCTTGATCACTGGCCGATTTACCAAGTTCTTCGCTTGTCTTTGTTACATCTAGTATATCATCTTGGATCTGGAATTGTACGCCTAGATCGTAACCGATTTTTTTCATGATTTCGATATCTTCATGTTTATTGGCAATGATAGCTGCACAAACTAATGGTAGTGTCAATAATTTTGCGGTCTTATACTCATCTATCTTTAAAAGTGTATCCAATGTGGCATGAGGATCATTTTCCGATTGAATATCTAACTCCTGTCCATAAATCATGCCATCAATTCCACTGTAACTAGATAAAGCTTCAACAAGCTTAACTTTATTGGTATCTGAACAAGGTGTTCTTAAGACAACCTCAAATGCTTTTGTCAATAAGCCATCCCCTGCCAATATAGCGCAGGCTTCATCATAGGCTTTATGACAACTTGGTTTGCCTCTACGAAAATCATCATTATCCATTGCCGGTAAATCATCATGGATCAAAGAATACGTATGAATCATTTCAATGGCACAAGCGCAGGCAAAACCATCTTTTGGATCCATACCATAATGTTGTAAAGCCGCAAATAAAAGCTGAGGACGAACGCGCTTTCCACCATTCATCAAAGAATAACACATAGCTTCTTTGGTTCTGGATGGAAGTTTTTCTAAAACCGTTTCTTTTAAATAGGTTTCAAATTCATTGGTCTGATTCATCGTCATTCTCCTTGGCAACCATTAACTGATCCATTTTATTTTCAAATTCTTTTAACTGTTTCTCACATTGTTTGCTTAAGGCAAGACCTTCTTCAAAATATTTCATAGCTTCTTCAAGTTCTAGGGAAGAATTATTTAACAAGGCAACGATCTCATCTAAGCGATTCATCGCATCTTGAAACTTCATCTTTTTTTCAGCCATTTTGTTTCTCCTTTTTTATTATTTTTGATGTGATGGTTCCATCGGATAGTCTTGTAAAGATCATATCACCTTCATTGACTTCATTAACAGAACGAATCACATGTTCATTGTTATTTGTAATGGAATATCCACGAGTTAAAACTTTTAGTGGTGAATACGCATCTAAAAGACCTTCATTTTCTTTCAGATGTTTTTTGACGACCATGTGATATAGTTCAATCGCATGGATCATTTCTTTATGTTTATCTTCACGATAATGGGATGCATTGATCAATTTTTGATTGAATGCGTGATACATAGATTTTTTTAACTCTTCAATTAAATTTTGCTGATTAGAAAACATTTCTTTGTGTTTATCTAAACGACTTTCTAAGTTTTCCAAGGCAAGTTGTTTCTGTTTTATCCACAGCTTAGGATCCTGCATATATGGATTGGCACTAATATTTAAATATCGAGTTTGATTGACATCTAAGATATGCCGCATCTGATTGATCAAAAGATCTTGTTTATTTTGAATCTCATTTAGAACATCATATTGATCATTTGTTACCCATTGAGCAGCGGCTGTTGGGGTTACACTTCTATGATCACTGACTAGATCACATAGCGTTGTATCTACTTCATGCCCTACCCCACTGACTATATACGTTTTTGCGTTATAGATCGTTTTAACCAATTCTACATCGTTGAAACAAAAGAGATCTTCAAAACTTCCCCCACCTCGTACGATCAGTATCGCATCGTGATCATTTTGATCGGCTTTCTTTAACTGTTTGATCAATGATGCAGGCGCAAAGCTTCCCTGTACATATGCTGGATATAAGGTTACTTTCAACATTGGCCAACGTCTTTGTATCGTTGACATGACATCATGAAGAGCAGCTCCTTCTTTAGCTGTGATCAATCCAATATTTTCGATAAAATCCGGTTTGATGGTTTTGTGAGAATCTTCAAAATATCCTTGTTTAAAAAGCATTTCTTTACGCTTTTCAAATTCAAGGAAGAGTTCTCCCATGCCATCCTGTTTGATCGTTCTTACATATAATTGAAGATTTCCTCTTTGTTCATAAACATTTAGAGATCCTTTGACCAAGACTTTCATTCCTTCTTCCAAGGAAAAAGTAAGTTTATTTACATAGCTGGAAAACATGACACAGCTTAATTCAGCATGATTGTCTTTGATGGAAAAGTAATAATGCCCTGAACGATGTTTGGTCAAATTACTGACTTCACCCTGGATCCAAACTTTATGTACTTCAATATTGGATACGATCGTCTTGATTCTGGAAACGACCGCACTAATAGGTACGATCATATCTTGGCTCATAGTTGATCGATTACTCCATTTAATAATTTATACGCATCTTCATCACAATATTTTTTGGCTAAGGTAACCGCTTCATTGATTACGATAGCTTTTGGAGTTTCATTTACTAAAATCTCTTGAAATGCAATCAAAAGGATCGTTTGTTCCAAGATGCTTAAACGATCAAACGACCAGTCTTTACGTAATAACGGATTGATCATATCAATATATTTCTCTTTATTTTCTGCAGTTCCAATTGTTAAGCTATATAGATACCCATCAATTTCATTACAGCCATCCATACATTCATAAACGCATTTGCGAATGTCTTTATCCAACAATAAATGTTGATAAATTGATTTCATTGCGATAATTCGTTGTTCGTGTCTATTCATGTGGTTTCTCTCCTTTTTTATATGGTACTCTTGCGCTCGGCACGACTTGACTGGCCGGTAGTGCATGAACATCTTGATCGTCAAAGAATATATTAGCTCCAAAGCATTCTAAAACATCTGCTTTGTTTGCGCCTTGAAGGAAGAATACTTCATCAACGACGATATTCCATTTTCGCAGTGTTTTGATCACGCGAATACCGGCATCTTTATCTCTAGCGGTTACAATGGCTGTTCTTAATAGATTTTGATCTTTACAATTTTTTTGTAAGGATGCCAGGCTGAACAAAAATTTAGCCATTGGTCCTTTGCGTAATGCTTCATCTTGTTTTTGTTCTTCGTTTTTCACAAAAGCCTCCAACCCTTTTTTTTGATATATTTTTTCGCTCTCGGAACTGAATAGTACCGCATCAGCATCAAAGGCAATACGAATTTGATCATTTGGGAATTTGTACATCGTATTTGTATTGTAGATCAAACCAGCAGGAAAACCGGCATTGATCGCATTGGATACATCATTTTCATTACAGGATAAAAATAAATCAACACCAAAAGCTTTTAGATATCTTGATATGTCTTCTCCACCACTCATGACCATTCGTCCAATATCAAAACCATAATGTTTTAAAGAATTGATGATACGCAATGAGGTTTCAGCTGAATTACGAGACATCACGATCACTTCAACGAGTTTTTTTGAAGTTTTCTCATTAATGTTTAATAAGTTTTTAACCAACCCAAAGCCGGCACCAGGCTTTAAAATATCGTCTTCATGTTGAATTTGATATTCCCGATATGCATCTAAACCTTGTGTTTCAAAGATTTTATTAGCTTCTTCAAGATCAAACAAGGCTCTGCTTGAGATGCCAACAACTAAATAGTTATCAAAAGATACGGCCATACTCTCCTCCTTTCAAGCTTTAAAAAAAGGAAATCCGAAAGATTTCCTAAAAAATAAATCCTACAACCTCGATTTCAATTGAATCTGGTGTATGTTCAGTCATATAAGAAATGCTTTCAAAGATCTTGTTTTGAAGGTTTGCACAAACATCAGATACGTTTGCCTTATAACTAACTTTAACTGGAACAGTCAAGGTTAACTGGTTATCATCGATTTTGGTCACGATACCACCTTTGAAAGGTTTATTTCCTTCTACCAGTTTCACGTTTTCATCTTCTTCGATCACATTTAATGCGATTGAAGAAAATACGCTTTTATTTAAATTGATATTTCCATATTTGTTTTTTGGTTCTAGTACGATATATTCTTTTGCCATAACTTCACCTTCATTTCTAATATCTATTATAACAAACTTAATGCGTTACATAAAGAGCTTTTTATCCCATGTTTTAGCGGTATTCTTAACTACTTCATTCGATGATGTCATTATGTTTTGTGTTGTTTTGATGTCAGACACCAGCTGATCTTTAAGCTCGTCTATATTTTTAAATTTCTTTTCATCACGAATCTTTTTATAGAAATAAAAACGTACTTCTTTTTCGTATAAATCTTGATCAAAATTTAGAATATGCGCTTCAATGGTTTGTATTTCATTTTCAAAAGTTGGATTCTTTCCAATATTGATCATGGCATAGTACAAAGTATCATCTACACTTACACAACCGGCATAGACACCTGTATTCGGTACTACATATTCTTCATCCACAAGCAGGTTTGCGGTTGGAATATTCAATAATGTCGATCCCCTTTTGAATCCATGAACGATCTTACCATGAATGGAGTATATATAACCAGTCATATGATTGGCGTCGTATACATTTCCTTCAAGGATCATAGGTTCTATTCTTGACGAAGAAATCTTTTTATTATCCTCGTTTATGCTGTCAACAACTACAACATCAAATAAGTTTTGTTTCTTCAATGTTTCTACATTTCCTGCATTTTTACAGCCATATTGAAAATCAAAGCCGCAGACAAGAGTATCGATGTTCATCTGATGCAGTACATCATGAAATTGGTCGGCACTTAAAGATGCAAAACCCTTTGTGAATGTCAGTATATAAAAGTTCTGAGCGCCCAATGATTTGGATACCTGGATCTTATCAGATAAAGACATTAGATGGTACAACTTCATTTCCGGCTTAAAAATATGCCATGGATCTGGATCAAATGTAATAATAGAAACATCAATATTCTTCTTTTGGGCAATCTCTATAGCTTGTTTTACAAGCTGTTGATGACCTTTATGAAATCCATCAAAATAGCCGATACAGGCCACTGTTTTATTAAATACAGGCGGTATATGTTTATGATTGATACGAATGATGTTCATTACCATAACCCCCTTTTGCTTTTGTAAATCCCGTTTCCTATATTTTCATAAATAGCTACAGGTTCGTTATTTTCTGTGATGCAGACAAGTGTTTCATCTTGATTTAAATGAATCTGCTTGCCTTGATATATCTCAAGAATAGATTCATATTCAACAAAAGGTAAATGATCTAAAACCATAGAAACAGGATACAAAACAGGCTCATCTTCAATGTCTTGGGCCATATCGATAGTAAAGCGTCCAACAGCTGTTCGTTGTAATGATTTCATACAGCCAGCATTGTTTGTTTTGAGAGCTAGATCACGACAAATGGAACGAACATAGGTACCACTTGAACAATGAATCTCAAAGGATAGATTGTCCTTGTTGATCGAATGAATCGAATAAATCTCTATATCTTGATAGACAGGTTCAATATCAATATTTTCTCTTTGATAATCCATCAATTTTTTCCCTTTGACTTTTTTTGCTGAAGTCATCGGAACCTGCTGAGACTGTTTTCCTAAAAAAGATCGTAATACTTCATCAAAATTAAAATCTAAGTTTATATTTTTTTGTTGGGTTATTTCTCCATGGATATCATCGGTCGTAGTAAAATATCCTAACTGAATGGAAGATACATATTTTTTATCTGTATCATTTAAAAATTGTAAAGCTTTGCATGCTTTACCGCAAAGTACGACAAGAACTCCAGTTGCATCTGGATCTAAAGTTCCTGTATGTCCAAATTTTTTCTGGTTATATTTTCTTCTAAGCTTATTGATAACATCATGACTGGTCATGCCAGCCGGCTTGTTGATCACTAGAATTCCATCCATTTAAATCACCTTACTTATTTTACTGACTTTTATTTTTCTTCGCAACACTTTATAATAGTCAAATGAAAGTAGGGATAAAATGAAACTTCAGCCAATTTTAAGAGGTATACGTAATGCTGATAGAGATTATAAATTGATCGAACCAGGTGATTCGATTGCCGTAGCTTTAAGCGGTGGTAAAGATAGTATGGTGCTTTTTTTAGCTTTAAGCATGTATCAAAAATTTCAAGGACAAGATTTCAAAATATATGGAATTCATGTAGATGTAGGATTTGAAGAATTCGAACATGAAACCATGAAAAATTTTGCCAAAGAACATAATCTAGAATTGTATATCCAAAAAACTCAGATCTATGACATCTTAAAAAAGAAAACAAATAACTCGGGTAAAATACAATGTTCTCTATGTTCTCAGTTTAAAAAAGGAGTAATCTTTGATAAAGCTAGAGAATTAGGATGTAATAAAATTGCTTTAGGACATCATGGGGATGATGCTATTGAAACACTATTTTTAAATATGATCCATGGTTCAAAGATAGCGACATTCTTGCCAAAACAATATATGTCAAGAATGGACATGACCATGATTCGACCATTGGTGTATTTACGCGAAAAAGATATTATTCGAGCTTGCGAACGTAATAACATTCCTGCGGTAAAACGCGTTTGTCCTAATGATGGATTTACCCAAAGAGAAGATATTAAACAAAAACTATACAAGTTTTATGAAGAATATCCAGAAGCAGAAGACAATTTCTTAAGAGCTCTTTATAACGAAAAACAAGTGAGTTTATGGCAAAAAGAAGACACGATCTAGAAATTGTGTCTTCTTTTTTTTAGCTTATTTGATAATAGCGGAATAATTCGAATTTGATTCCTTAGAATAATTTTCTGTCTATGTTATGTTGTAATATTTTTTCATAAAGATCGTTTTTTAATCTTTCTCATATCCATTTCTCTTATAAAAGAAAGTAAACAATAGGATTGTAAGTATGATTTCCAAAACCATAACAAGTATACCGTTTAATTCCACATAAGGCGTTTGTTTAGAAACTATGTTTGAGATCATTTCCATAATTGCACCAGTAAATATAAATTTTGAAAAAGTCTTTAAGCTTTCAATGATCGTTGAAAACATTGGTACCAGCATTAATGTTAGTATGAATGGAGTTGTTATTGTTGATGTGCTAACTTGATCTTTTGCAAATATTCCTAACAGCATACCAAGAATGCAGCTTGTCAGTGTTCCTATTATTGTCATGACTGCAAACCATGCCCATTGGGTTAATGTCATAGTCATTCCACTGATAGGTACTAAGATAAAATTGATAACTGCTGTGAAGAAAAATACTGGTAGAATACTTCCTATAAAGAATTCCAATGTATTGACAGATGATGTCATTAAAACTCTTAACGTTTTCTTCTCCTTTTCTTCTGCCAATAATAAGCTACAGCAATAAATACCATTTCCCCCTATATTGGTAACCAACCCCATTGCTAATGCTTCAGCATTCAAAACCGCATTATATGCACCATCATTTGCTATAAACTGATACAAGAATCGTAACATGATGGTAAAACCAATCGCAAATATTGGCATAATGATACAGTTTTTTCTAAAAAATGCTCTCGTTTTCATTTCAATGATTGCTGCTATTTTGTTAATATGGATTGTTTTCATGATAACTCCCTCCCTGTTACTTCTAAGAATACAGTTTCTAATGTAGGTTCACATGAATGAATCGTTTCTATCTCTTCTTGAATGAGCCACTTAGAAATCTGATTTGAATTTTCAAGATTCTGTTCCATAAGATAGCTGTTTCCATCCCTAAGTTTTATTTTGAATTTTTTCTGTTGATTATACTTCAAACATAGTTCTTCTGGTGTTCCATACTCAACAATTGTTCCATTATTCAATAATGCCACATAGTCACATAGTTTTGTGGCTTCTTCCATGTTGTGAGTTGTTAAAAAGATTGCCATTCCTTCTTCTTTCAATTGCATCAATAGTTTATGAATTTCCATTGCTGTTGATGGATCTAGACCAGATGTTGGTTCATCCAAAAATAATACTCTTGGTTTATGCAGTATAGCTCTTGCGAGGATCAATCGTTGTGTCTGTCCCTTAGATAACTTACTAGCCAGTTTCTGACGGTGCTCCCATAAATCAACTTTCTTTAGAATTTCTTCTATATTTGCTTTCTTGACTCCTAAAATTTTCGCAAACATTTCTAGATTCTGATAAACACTGACATAATCATAAATTCCGCTTGTATCTGTGACAATCCCAATCTGTTCATAAATCGTTTCATCTATCTGTTTGGAATTGATTCCTAAAATATAAGCTTTTCCAGATGTCTGATGTAATTGTCCAGTGATGATCTTAATAGTTGTTGTCTTTCCAGCACCGCTTGGTCCTAAAAAGCCTAGGATTTCACCTTTATGCAGTTTAGCAGTAATATCCTTTAAGACTGTTGTCTCATTAAATTTTTTTGAAATATGATCTAAACGAATCACTTCTTTATCCATAGATAATCCCTCCTTACAAAAGCAATATATCAGAATAGAGAAAGTTTGTGATTCATTTTTCCTAATCGGTATTTCTAACTTCCTAAAATGAAAAAGAACTACTGATTCATACGTTTCAGTAGTTCTGATTTCATTCTTCTGGATATAGCACATTCGCTATTTCCAATTCTTACAATATTTCTCTTAAGATCAATATGATCTATTTTATTGATTGCTATTAGATAAGAGCGATGAATTTTTAGAAAGTTTTTCCCTAATTCCTTTTCAATATCACTTAAATTTCCGATAAACTCGATTCGCTGATGAAGTCCATGCAAAATCACAAAATGAGGACGGGAAGATGTTTCAAAGAACAGAATATCATCAATAGGAATATGGCGAATCATATCTCCACTGCGAAATGTATAGCACTCTACCGGATCCTTTCTTTCTTCCTGTAGTCGTGAAGTGATTGATTGCAGACACTCCGAAAGACTATCCTTAAGCTTATCTTCATCTTTTACAATATAATCAAATGCTTCTATATGATACTGGAATGTTTTATAAGCTAAATCCTTAAAGCTCGTGATATAGACAATTGTCGCATTTGGATCTATGCTTCTGATTTCTTTTCCTAATAGAAATCCATCATACTCTGGATGTTTTAATTCCACATCCAAAAAATAGATGTTGCGTCTATCCTTACATGTACGAATTTTTTCCAATAATGCTACTGGGCTGTCAAATGAACCATCTAGACAAAAATCATAAGCATGAATCATGATTTCTTTTTCTATAAGTTCTTTGATTCTGTTTAAAATAATAGCCTCATCATCACAAAGAAAGATTTTTATCATTTGTCTTACTCCTTTTTATTTCTCTAAAATCGTTATTTCTTGAGTAAACTTATCATTTTCACACATGACATTGTGGATGATATTTGTATATTTCATGATCATATTTTCCAGACTTGAAAGTCCCATTCCCCTTGTACTTCCTTTTGTTGAATATCCTGGTTTACTAATTTCATGAATATCTATCTGCTCATGAATGGTATTTTCAACTCGCAAGTATAGACCTGAATCCTGCTGAAGCATAATAATAACAATCTCTCCATGATATGCCTCCACTTCCTCAATACTATTATCTAATAGTATGCCTAGTATACATGTAAAATCCATAACATTCATATTGATAGATTTGATTTCATATAATATCTCTAGATTAACAGGTATTTTCTTTTTTTGCATAATGGTAAGCTTTTCCATTAGCAACGATTTGATTTCACTTATCTTAATGTTTGATAACTGTGTAACAAGATTCATTCTTTCACCAATGGAATCATCAAAATCATTCATCATTTGGGAAATCCGATGCTCAATTTCCTGTATATTTCCTTCTTTGGTTTGTAAATATGGGGAAACCATCATATTGTGATAATCATGTTTAAACTCTCTCATGTTTTGCTGAATCGATTCTAGTGACTGAATATAAAGATTCTGTTGCTGCAGCATCATGCTGAGATATTTCTGTTCTTCTTTTGCTTGAACACTTTGGATAACGAAATAGAATAAAGCAAGGAAAAATATGACAACAAATGTCAGTATGAATTGTTCTATTACCATGAATCCTGGCTTTTGTCTTTGAACAATTATCTGCATTGCTGGAAAAATCGACAAAAATCCAACAGATAATCCAATAGTTTTAGGATACGATAAAGGATGTTCCTCTAGCATATTTATATAAGTATGAATATGACTTTTTTTGATCAGATAATCAATAATCATATATGTTAAAAATAAATTCACATAAGTCAGCAGGTAATAAAATATGTGCTGATTATTGGAAAGCAAATAAGTCATGTTGTTAAATGTATAGATGATCAGCTGATATAAGGACCATAAAAGTGAAAAAAGGAATATGGATATCTTTAAATTTCGATCAAGCAAAAAATAAATCATGATTTCAAAGACTACGATATTGGATACATTAGCAAAGAAATAATAAATAGCACTACTACTATTCAGAAAGGAATTGAGAGAAGGAAAAAGCATCTGCAGTATTCCAAATAGAGGTTCATAGACAATACAAGACAATAGTGTTACTCCGACTGCTTTCAAATAATTGACTTGCATATATCTTATTTTTTGATAAAGGATTAGGATCAAAAAAGCTAAAAGAAAATTTAAAATCAAATTTTCTATAACAGTCGCTAGCATATCGTTAACTCCTGAATGAATTCATTATTTCCCACTCTTGTTTCCATCGTCACATTCTCATTCTGATGTATGATTTCTTGAAGTATGCTTAATCCCATACCACGATTATTTCCTTTTGTAGAATATCCTTCTTGAAATATTTTTTCGCAGTCAATTTCTCTACGAATCGTATTACTGATTGTCATTGTCAGCTGAGCATTGGTTGCTACAAGAAAAACAAGATGAATTTTACCATTATTTTCTTTCACTTCTTCCATTGCGTTATCAATAAGAATTCCTAAACAGCGTATGAAATCAAATACTGGCATATTTATTTTAGAAAATGGATATAATACTTCTAACTTTACTGAAATGTTTGATTTTTGCATCTCAGTCATTTTCTTCATCAGCAGACTCTTCACTTCTGGAATTTGAATATTAGCTAACTGATTGGTTATGTTCATTTTCTTTCCAATATGTTCATCAAAATCATTGATCATTGTTTTCAGGGATTTCTCTACATTTTCTATATCTCCTTTTTGGCTTGATAGATATAGTGATGACATCTGATTTTGATAGTCATGGCGAAAAATACGCATTTGTTTTTGAATATCTTCTAATTCATTGATATACATGTTTTGGTGGTCAACGATCATGTTTTTTAATTCTTCACTTTCTTTTTGAAGCTGTTGAAGACGTACTCTTCTAGTAAAAGAAATAACACCTACATACATAAAGACATACGTTAAGATATTAATACCTACTGTATTTAGCTTAATGCTTTGTGAAATTTCCATTCCACATATCAAAAAGAAAACAGCTGCTTCAAAACATATCATTTTCCATGATTTTTTATATTTTTTGAGAATGTTTTGCATAACATTTTCTAATTCAAACTTTTTATAGATCCAAAGCATTAGATAATAATAGACAATAAAGCCTACTGCATTTGATAAAGTATTGCCAATGCTTAAGATTTGTGCAGAAATATTGAAAATAATGCAAACATATTGCCAGAGAGATACAAATAAAAATGCGATAGGAAATGATATCATAAGAAAGAAAAGATATAGGACTGTAACTCTCATGATAATTTCTTTTATATTCCTTCTTTCAAGTATCATGATCGTACAACAATTAAGAGTTATACTGATTATCGTACTAAAAGAAAGAGGTCCAAGATGATATCGATAATAAAGAGGATATAAAATAAATGAATGAAAACAGCTAACAGCAAAACCAAATATAAATAGTAATAATTTCGATTTTTTCTTTTTGGTCGTCTTATAATAAAGCATAAAAAAGAAAAACTCAGAAAAAGCATTTAGTATCGTCATTTGTAGCATCATTTTCACCGCCCTTGTTTAAAACAACACATTAATAATTATTGTATTTAGATAAAATTTATGAACATTATTACATGAAAAATTTATTAATTAATATCATAGAGCAATTATATCAACATTATATTTAGTGGTAAAAACATTTTTTACATATTTCTATACCGAAAATAAGATTATAACTTTCTGCAAATATTCACAAGCCATTTATTTATTAAATGATTACTGCTCATAACGAAATATTTTTTAATTTGTATCATAAAAGAAAACCTAGCAGAGATTATATCTGACTATGTACTTTTACATCCCTTTGTTTTAAGTATATAACCTAACAAATTAAAAGATTTATGTTAACATAATCAAATATAAAAAAACTCAAATCAAACTATAGCCAATGTTTTATGCTTTTAATGATTTGAGTTATATAAAATGTTTAGAATATGATTGATATTAACGTGTTAAAAGTAATGCTCCATAGAATAAGACTATCACAACAATAATTAGGATCAATATAGTTAAAATCTTTTTTTTCATAAAATTCCCCTATTCTGCATATTTAAATGAATATGAATATTCTCCAGGATCGTATTCATTAGATAAAAAATTCTTTAGCAATTCTTCTGCATTTGTTTTTGCGTTGTCTAAAAGCCCATTATCAATACTATCTTGTTCTGCTTTTTCTTTTAGCGATTGTAAAGCTTTATTGTTTTCATCAAGGGTTATATTGGTAAATATACTTTCAGCTTCGTGATACACTTTTAAGGAATCAAGATCGATTTCATTGCTAAGAATTTTAGGTTGTGGCATTGTAAATGACACGGTTTTGTTGTTTTCATTGATATCGCAAGTGATATCACTAAAATCAAATCCAGCTTTGATTTCTACATCATAGCTGTAGACATATTTAGTTTGGGTAAATGGAATTTTAATTCCATAAATATCTCGTGATTCATCGGTTACATTAACTTCTGAACAATAAGCAACTTGAGTAGCCAATTCTCCAATATCTTCAAAACCTAATTTTGTTGTTTTGGATTCCGTATTAAACTCTTTACCAACTCCAAAAGCTAAACCTGCAACAGCCAGCCCGATAACTAGATACAAAATTGTTTTAGGTTTGATATGTCTTTTAATAAAAAGCCAAATTCTATTTTCTTTCTTTTCTTCCATAATCTTCTCCTTTATTTAAAGTTTCTTTGTAATATTCAGAATCAGATAATCTCAGTACTTTTAAAGTATCTTTTAATTTTTTTGCACATGGTTTAAAAGTTAAATATGTAACTCCTCCACTTACAACTCCTCCTATTACTGGTACAACTTTAGAAACACCCTTTGCAAAAACATCTTTGCTCATCTTAAATCCTAATGCAGTTGCAACCTTTTTTACGATTGGATAATAAGCTGTTTGTGTTAAAGCTTTTTGAGCTAAAGATTTACTAATCTTCTTTGAAGTTGTTTCAGCGACTATCTTTATTCCTTGATTGGCTCCATTGATACCAAACATTACTCCAAAAAATAATAACATTAAATTCATGGTTTCATCACTAATTTCGTTTTCAGATAATTCAAAATCACTAAAACCATATAAATAAGCAAGTTTCTGCATTACTCGCATCATGAATCCAAAATATTGTAATGTATCAGCTGGAATTGTTGCAATCATAGCAAGTCCACCAGGTAAACCTGAAGCAAAAGATACTGTAGAAACTTTATTAGTTTCATAATCAATAACATAATCAGCAATTTCATTGATTTTTTCTCGAGGGATTCCAGCTTTTGCCGGATTCGTTTCAATAGCTTTTAAAACTTGTTCATCTGGATAATACTTTTGTAATTCTTTAATTAAAAAACTTTTTCGATCAATTCTTACACCCGGAACCTTAATAGCCTGTGAAAGTACATCTTCTGGCTTTATATTCTGGATCTTATCTTTAGTTTGATCAGCAACTTCTTTTGCTTTTTTAACAGATATATTGGCAACATTACTAACAGAATTCAAGGTTTCTTTTGTAATTTCACCACTAGATTTTTTTACTATTTCTAATACTTCACCAGACTTGGTTTTTAACTTATCAAAATCCACACTTTTTAATTTTGTTTTAATACTCTCGCTTTTGATACTTTTCATAATCATCAACCTTTCTTAACACTCGCTAATTAAATATAACATACATTTTTAATTAATAATATTGATGAAACATTTTTTGAATTTAAGAAAAGAAGTCGATATATGAATATACATATTATCCACTTCTCTAATAATTATTCAAGTTTAGACAACGTATCTATAACAGCTGTTTCTAATTCAGATTGTTGCGTGGCTGTCAATAAATTTGATGTTCGAACCACTAAAGTTCCAACAACTACATGTTTGCCACCCGATAAGATAGTTCCATCAAAAGATCCTAGATATTCATCACGTCTTTTAGCATCTTCTACAGTTGTAAAAATCTCTACACAACCACCACCATCTGTTCCTTTATCTACATAAATATCTCCATATGAATCATATTCATCGATGTAGACTTGATTTTGATCAACTAGACTACTTGTAAAATAGACCATTCCTGAATAACTTTTTTCTTTATTTAAATCTCCATATGGATCTGTTTGTTCTGTAATTGCAGACATACCGGTAATGAGCGTTACATCTTTTAAACGATCTAATACAAAATCTGAAGTAGGGTTGCTTAATTGTTTAAATTGTTTAACACTATCCTTTAATTCTTTTTCTTTTGTCTGAATGTTTTCCGTGATGGTTTTATATTCTATTAAACTCAAATTATTTTTTACTGTTTCATTAATTTTATCAACTTCGTTTGGACAATTTGGAATTTCCTTTTTCGATTCTTTTGCCTCTTTTATTACTTCTTCAAGTGTATTAATTTTATTTTCATCTAAAGGAGTGTACCCTTTTGATATATAATTTTGTGCATCTTCTATAGTTTTATCTAATTTTTCTTCTTCAGATTTTATTCGTTCAACCTCTTTATCGTATAATTCTTTAGCGTCTTTCATTTCTTGTGATTCACAACCACATAGACTTAAACATAAGATACATAAACATAGACAAGTAAATATTTTTTCATAAGAATCTCCTCCATATATACTAAATTTTTAATCTATATACTTTCTCAAAAGCGTGATTGACTTATCTAATCTGGATTGTAGATAGTCTATTTTCTCTAAAATCAATTTGCTGACCTCTTTTTGATCTAATTTTTCTAGTTCCTTGATTTCTTCAACACGAAAACCGATTTCTTGAAATTCCTTAATTTCTATAAACTTCAACAATTGATCTTCCGTATAGTATCGATATCCAGAATTATCATTTACAATCGATGGTTTTAATAAATCAATTTGATCATAATACCTGAGCGTGTAGATACTACAACCGCATAATGTCGCAAAATCTTTGATCTTCAGCATTCTATACAACCTCGCTATAAATTTATCACTAGAGTAAACTAGAGAGTAAAGAGCTATCTTTACCAGCACTTGTATTAGAACATAATTTCTAATTTTATAACTAAGGCAAAATGATACAAATCTTTGGACAAAAAAATTGGAGCATTTGCTCCAATCAATATTCAAGGTATTCGCTTAATTGTGTACGACTAAAAGCTAAAAAGATATATAAATTTTCATACTGTCTGCAATTGTAGGCTTCAGACATAAGCTTTAGAAATAATAATTCAGGAATCAGATATTCAATCTTGAATTGCGGATACCATGTATCTTCTTCCGTGGTAGCATTCAAATATTGAGCATGACAAGCTAATAAAAAATAACGTATAGGCAAAGTAGCCGGAAATAAATCAAATTTATCAAAATTCATAGATAGAAGTGATCGTAATGGATAGGAGTCATTAATTCGAGTTTTCAATTTTGTAGTAAGCTCATAATACGTTTTAATCACGATAGCTGCCTTTAAAGCATATATACATTCTGTATTATTTATATTTTCAATCAAAATAAAATCATCATTATATTGTTTCCAATTATGGTCATAGGCAATTAATTTCTTTAGAATAGCAACTGATTTCCCTTTCAAAAATTTAATTTTTTCACGCACTTCTGGATGTTTCTCTTTTTGATAACAAAACCTATACAGCTCATCTTCCATAAGAAAATCATCTAATTTTTCTATAGGTATATATCGTTGTTTCCATAAACCGCTTGGTTGTATCGTTAAAGAATCAAATTTAAATAGATTTGGATCATCTGATAAATTCTTGTATAGATCTATACAATAAGAGCGCATAGAAAAAGATTGACAATATTCCATGAATGAAAAGATAGGATCTTTTAGATATTGTTGAGATAACCATATTTGATTTGATTCAATGATTTCTTGAAGTATATTTAAAGGACGATTTGAAAAAGGAAACGCTTGAGACAGTAAGCGACATTGAATCGCTAAATCATTAGAAATATCTGTAATATTAATGGTTTCCTGTTGAAACCTTACAAACGTATCCTCATCTTCAAACAAATTATTCATAATAAAAGAAACATACTTTCCATTGCTCGTTCCTTCATCGTAGGTGTTATTAAATTGATCCTGATGAAGTTTTTTAAATATATTTGAATTAGGAAAGGCAAAGTAATTAATGATGTACATTAAATATAAGAGTTGAAGATAACGATTATATTCAAAAGTAGATTCTGGTTCTATAATACCTAAATCATAGAGAACTTTATGTATTGAAAATTGAGAGGAATCGGTATGTCTATATAAAATCTGTTTAATTTCAGCTACACTTCGATACCAGGTATTTTCACTAACTAAATTAAAATCAACATAGATCGCATCACCATTATTATCATGATGATAAAACTTAACAATTTCATTCCTTTGATATTTGTCCATGAGAAGATGTGTGATTCGATAAATTTCTTTAGAAACGCTTAAAAGATCATGATCTTCTTGAAGAACATAATCTAGTTCATATATTGATTTTAATGATTTGTCTTCAAATATCATAGGTATAGTATACCATGATTATGCAGTTGCTAAATCTTCATGTGGTAATTCTTTGGTGAATTTACACATTTGAACCACAACGAAAATGGATATGAGCAACTCTGTAATAGGCATCGCAAACCATATCGCATTCGCCAAAACAAATTGTGGTAGTACAATGCTTAAGATTCCACTGATCACGAAACCTCTTAAAACGGAAATAATAAATGATGTTTTAGACTGCATCAAAGCCTGAAAATAATATGTAGAGAATATATTGAACGGCAATAACAAGAAAGATATACCATAACTTCGAATGATATTTGGTGATATAGATAGGATATGTTCAGTTGGTTTCATAAAGATATGGATAAATAAATTTGGACTCAATTCAACCAATACGGTCCATAACACTCCAAATACAGCTTTAGTAATCAAGGCATAACGTAATGTTTGATGAATTCGATTTCCTTTTTGGGTTACAAAGATATCTTGATCCATTGTAAAGACAAAAAAATAATCTTTAAATATGTTAAAGATTCCACCAATCAATACTGCTTTTGTAGCCAAACCAGGATTTCCGTCGTTACGAAGATAAGCAGCCATTAATTGTGTAAACAAGAAACTAAGAATCACAAATTTGATTGGTAAAATATAATCCTTAGCCAAAGGTAATAGATTCTCTTCAGCTTCTAATAGAGTCAATAATTATGTATCAAAAAATATGATAACGACCCAGGATTTCAAGGCTAGTATCGAAACTCCGATAATAGCGGCTTCCAATCAATAATCCTAGACTATAAATAATATTCCATATAGGATTTACGAGCGCAAGAACTGCTGTTCCATCCGGTCCTTGATATTGGTCAACTACTGCCATATCCACTACACTGTAAATAGATGAAATAAATGCACTGCCAAATATTTTAAATACATCGATTTGATCTAATCATTAAAAAAATCAATATTCTCTTTTCCAAATAACATGGCTTTACTTAAAGGTAAAAAAAAGCTGGATAAGTAAACAGGTATCTCAACCTGAAGCCTTATCCAGCCAATCATTTCTTCTGAATGATTTGCCCTCCAAGCAAGCAAAACGATTGTATAAAACATTAATGCGAATATCAAGATTCACTTGATAGAATCCTTTATTCTTTTCCATCCACAAAATACGTTGCTTCCATATCCGCTGTGCTTAGCGCAAACGCTAAAGGAAAATGTTCAAATGTATATCCAACATTACGAGCAGGATCCTCATTGGAAAATCCCATGTGATAACGAATGGCAAACGCCTCTTCCCGAGTGAGTTTCATAAAAGGTGAAATCATATAAACGCTTTTTTCTCCATGTCCATATGGCATTTCATCTTCAAACTCATAATATGGAACCTGCTGCCATTCCCCATTTACTTTTTTGTTGCGATAGCTTGTTTTATAAACATTGATCTTACATACATCATGCAACAAAGAAACCAAGGCTATTGTTTCATCATCGTAATCCATACCATACAGATCTTTTACACGATTTCTTGATAGATATTCCTTTAGACAATGATATACATTGATACTATGTTCAACCAAGCCTTCCGGATATGATCCATGAAAACGTGTGCTTGCAGGAGCTGTAAAGAAATCAGATTTATTCGAACATAAATAATCTAAAAATTCCTTTGCTCCATCGCGTTTGATATACGTTTGATAAATTTCAATAAATTCTGTTTTTTTGCTCATAATTGTATCTCCACTTACCAGTATTATAACCGAAAATGAACATAATAAAAACCCAGGAACAGGCGATCTTCCCCTGTATGTACAGGTGGGTGACCTGTTCTATGCATTAGGATCCCCACTCGTAGCGGGTCTTCAACACAACAGAGAAACGTCCGGTCTCCCTTATCTCGCGTGTAGGAAAATGTATAAGCTCCTGGGCAATTTCATAATACCTGACTATAAATGATATTACAAGTCTTGACATTTTATAAGTTTTTCAAACACAGTATTTATAATGAAAAAGCATGCCGTTTAGCATGCTAAAATGTTATTTTTTGATTTCAATATGTAATTCTTCCAACTGAGCTGGATCTACAGGTGTAGGTGCTTTTGACATTGGACATTTCGCATTGGCATTTTTAGGAAATGCAATAACATCGCGAATAGAATCGGATTCGCTTAAGATCATCGCAATACGATCTAGTCCGAATGCCAATCCACCATGAGGTGGAGTTCCATATTGGAAGGCATCAATAAAGAATCCAAACTTATTATGGATTTCTTCTTCGCTCATACCTAAAATTTCAAAGATTTTTTCCTGTAAATCATTATCATAGATACGAAGACTTCCGCCACCAAGCTCATAACCATTTAAAATAATGTCATATGCATTGGCTTTTACTTTGGCAATGTCTGTATCTAGTAATGGGATATCTTCTTCTTTTGGTTGTGTAAATGGATGGTGGCAGGCAACATAACGCTGTTGTTCTTCGCTCCATTCAAACATTGGAAAATCTGTCACCCATAAGAATGAGAATTCATCTTTTTTCTTTAAACCAAGTTTATAACCAATCTCATTACGTAAAGCCCCTAATACATTACATGTCTTGGTCCATTGATCACTTACGATAAATAAAACATCCTTATCTTTTAAAGATAAAGTATCGTAAAGAGCTTTTACTTCATCTTCGCTTAAGAACTTACGAGCTGAACCGGTTAATTCATTGTCCTGAGCCTTTAAGACAACCAATCCCTTTGCCCCGTTTTTCTTTGCCAATTCAGTATATTTATCAATTTCTTTTCGTGTTATTGAAGAGAAGTTATCAATCACGATCGTTTTGATTACACCGCCATTGTCTATGCAGTCTTTAAACACTTTGAATTCGCTGTTTTTAAAGATTTCTGTAATGTCTTGAAGTTCATAGCCAAAACGATTGTCTGGTTTATCTGAACCATAACGATTCATAGCTTCTTCATAGCTTAAACGAAGGAAAGGTGCTTGAATATCAATTCCTTTAACCTCTTTCATTAATTTGACCGTCATTTCTTCCATCATAGTTTGGATTTCTACTTCACTTAAGAAGCTTGTTTCAATATCAACCTGAGTAAAATCAGTTTGACGATCTGCTCTTAGATCCTCATCTCTAAAACAACGAGCAAATTGATAATATCTTTCAAATCCAGCAATCATTAATAACTGTTTATAAAGTTGAGGTGATTGAGGAAGTGCATAAAAAGATCCTGGATGAACACGACTTGGTACTAGATAGTCTCTAGCTCCTTCAGGTGTGCTTTTACCTAACATAGGCGTTTCAATTTCAATAAAATCATTATTATCTAAATACTCACGCATGCTGCGAGTGATCTTATGACGCATGATCAGTTTGTTTTGCATCACTGGACGACGAAGATCCAAGTAGCGATACTGAAGACGAGTATCTTCTAAAGCATCTGTTTCATCCGCAATGATCAATGGTGTTGTTTTTGCTTTATTGATGATCTCAAACTTTTCAACTTTAACTTCAATTTCACCTGTTTTTAGATCCGGATTGGCATCTTTTCTTTGAAGTACGGTTCCGGATACAGATAATACATATTCATTACGGATATCTTTTAATGCCTCACTCATACTTTCATCAAATACAAGCTGGCAGATTCCAGAGCGATCTCTAAGATCGATAAACACAAGTTGTCCAAAGTTTCTTTTTTTGGCAACCCATCCTACTAGCTCTACATGTTCATTTACGTTTTCTAAACGTAAATCTCCATTATGATGTGTTCTATTCATAAATCGTTTCTCCTTTTAATGATCATGTTCTTCCATTAAGATATGATCCAATGTTTCTATCATATCTTCCATATCAACCGTTGTCTGTTCTTTTTTCTTAAGATCTTTGATCGTTACCTGGTTGTTTTCAACTTCTGTATTTCCAATCAAGATTGCAACTTTGGCCTTTGCTCGATCGACCGCTTTAAATTGGGCTTTAAAACTTCTTTGTAACATATCCATATCACTTCGATACCCATACGCTCTTAATTCGGTCACGATTTGTAACGCTTTGCTTCTAGCTTCCGAATCTAAACACATAACATAGGCATCTAAAGCCGGTTTGGTTTCTAAAGCTACACCTTCTGCTTCTAAAGCCAGTAAAATACGTTCAATTCCTAGAGCCCAGCCTATACCACTCATACCATCTGGTCCGCCAAAGTAAGAAATTAATCCATCATAGCGTCCACCAGCTAATACTGTTGACTGCGCTCCCATTTCTTTATTGATGGAAACGATCTCAAATACAGTGTGTGTGTAATAATCTAAACCACGAACCAAATTGTCATCAATTTCATATGGAATATTTAATTCATCTAAAAGAGATAATACAGTTTCAAAATATTCCTTAGATCCTTCATTTAAATAATTTTTCATGCTCGGTGCATTTTTCATGAATTCTTTATCATGATCGATCTTGCAGTCAAGAATACGTAAAGGATTTTGTTCATAACGACGCTTACAGTCTGAACAAAGATCATCTAAATGTGGTTTAAAATATTCTTTCAATGCAGCTCTATAGCTTGCTCTACTTTCATCATCACCTAAGGTGTTGATCGTTACTTTGATATCGTTTAAACCTAAAGCTTTCAAAATAGAAAAAGCTAATGTAATACATTCAACATCTGTATAAGGGGATTTATTTCCTAGACATTCGACACCAAACTGATTAAAGATACGAAGTCTTCCCTTTTGTGGTCTTTCGTGACGATGCATCGGTCCCATATAATACAATTTGACAGGTAAATCCGGATTTGCATACATCTTATTTTCTACAAAGCTACGAATAACACCAGCTGTACCTTCTGGTCTAAGGGTCAGTGAAGTTGAACTGTTTTCAAGTTGGAATGTGTACATCTCTTTATTGACCATATCACTGGAGTCATTCTCTCTTTTGAATACATTTGTGTGTTCAAAAATTGGTGTTCGAATCTCATCATAGTTGTATAAGTAACAGAATTCACGAAAAATACGTTCTAGTTGCTGCCACTTATACGATTGATCACCATAAACATCTTGTGTTCCTCTTGGAATCTGATACGCCATACTTTGCCTCCTTTTTTTAATAAATAAAAAAACGCCCTATATAAGGACGTTTTGAACGCGGTACCACCTTATTTTATGCTTGTTAGCATACTCTCTAGTCTTAACGCGACGTACGATCGAATTTTTTGTTCGATTCCTCCAAAGTGTCCAGAAATAAATTTATATAGTACTTTCACCAGCCGTACATTCTCTACGATATGCGTTTATTTCAATTCTTCTTCAATGGATTTATGCATTTTCGACGTTGTGATATACGTTTTGAACATCGTCAACATCATCTAATAATGTTAATAAACGTTTGAATAATTCCAAATCTTCTCCTTCAAGAGTCACTGTTTCATTTGGAACCATCTTATCTTCTAATACTTCAAATTTCACATCTGGGATCAAGTTTTCAACTACTGTTTTCGCATCATCTAATTGTGTTGGTTCAACAGTAATTGTCATATATCCTTCTTCGATCTCAATATCATGTAAATCGATATCTGCTTCGATCATGGCATCCATCATCGCTTCTTCATCTTCATATTGAATAACGATAACGCCTAAGTGTTCATATCCAAAAGATACAGAACCTCCAACACCAAGTTTAGAATGCGATTTGTTGAAGCAGGCACGAAGGTTTGCAATTGTACGATTTGCATTGTCAGTTAAACAGTCAATGATGATCGTTGAACCCGCACCTTGTCCGAACCCTTCATAACGAGCACTTGAATAACTTTCGTCAGCTGAACTTTTTGCTTTTTCAATAGCACGTTTAATAACGTCAGCCGGAACGTTATTTGCTTTTGCTCGTTCAATTGCTTTTTTTAATGTCTGGTTCATATCTGGATCTGGATCACCATTTTTTGCGGCAACCAAGATCTCTTTAGAATATCTTGAATAAACTTTTGCTTTTGCATTAGCAGTCTTAGCCATTGCAGCGGCACGCACTTCAAAGTGTCTTCCCATATAATTTCACCTTCCAAATTCCTACCTAGTATACATTAAGATTCACGAATTTTCAATCTCTGAATAACGTTCGATGATTTTTTGTACCAAAGGATGGCGAATAACATCGTTGGCATGTAAATTCGTGATGGCAATTCCATGAATTCCTTTTAGTATTTTTGTAGCCTGCATCAGACCACTGTCTTCTTTTCGAATCAAGTCAATCTGTGTCACGTCTCCATTGATCACAAGCTGTGTGTTTTTACCCATACGAGTTAAAAACATTTTCATTTGCGCTTTTGTCGTATTTTGCGCTTCATCTAAGATGACGATCGCATCATTTAATGTTCGTCCTCGCATAAAAGCTAAAGGAGCAATTTCAATTACCTGCTTCTCTAAATATTTCTCTACTGTTTCTTGTCCTAACATATCATACAAGGCATCATATAAAGGTCTTAAATATGGATCTACTTTCTCTTTCATATCACCTGGTAAAAAACCTAAAGATTCTCCAGCTTCTACGGCCGGACGAGTCAAGATGATCCTTTGTTTCTTTTCCTGACGCAAGCATTGAACGGCATATGCTACCGCAAGATATGTCTTACCTGTTCCGGCAACGCCTGTTGAAAAAACAATGTCGTTTTTACGCAGAGCATCGCAAAGAATAGCCTGTCCCAGTGTTTTAGGATAGATCAATTTTCCTGATCGGGTCTTTCCTATTGGTCGTAATTGATCTACATGAAAATCCTTTAATTTATTCTCTTTTGCCAAAGTACAAAGATAGCTTACATCCTGTGAATGAAGCTTTCGTTGTGTATCAATCAACTCAAAGCATTTTTGTATAACGAGAACAATAGATTCAGTGTTTTCATTTTCTTCTATCTTGATTTCATGAGAACGAATTAAAAGCTTTGTTTTAAAATGTTTCTCTATGATTTCTAAATTAGAATCTTCAAAACCTGTAAAGATCTGCACTTCATCCAAAGTGCGATCCAAGAGATCAAAAGAATAGTAATTCAAATAAGTTCCTCCTTATAAGAAAAAAATCTGCATAAAATGCAGATTCATTATTTTCCTCTACGAGCTTTACGTGCTGCTTCAGATTTCAATTTTCTACGTACACCTGGTTTAACGTAAAATTCTCTTTTGCGCGCCTCAGCAAGGGTGCCATTACGAGATACCTGACGTTTGAATCTTCTTAAAGCGTCATCCAATTGTTCGTTTTCTTTAACAACTACTTTTGGCATAAACAAACCTCCCTTCCTGAGTTAAGCAAGATGATTATATATCAAAATACTAAAAAATTCAAGACTTTTATGCTGCTTGATTCGTGTATTTTTCAATACATTCCTTAACCGCAACATTATCACCGATCCAAGGAGCCCTTCCATTCTCTCGATAGATAAAAGATTCGTCTCCTTTTCCTAATAGAAGGATTGCATCGCCTTCATTGGCATTTTCTACAGCTTGACGTATGGCTTCATAACGATCCTCAATAAAGATGTTTTGTGTTGATTTAATTCCCTCTTTGATTTGATCGGCAATTTCTTTTGGATCTTCATCACGAGGGTCATCTTCAGTTAAGATGATCAAATCGCAATATTGATCTGCAATTTCACCAAATACTTTACGTTTGGCAATATCTCGTTTACCGGCCGAACCAAAGACCGCAATCAATTTTTTATCTTTACAGATTTGGCGTCCAAACTGCATGATCTTTTCCATGCCATCAGGCGTATGTGCAAAATCAACGACAACATGATAAGGTTGTCCTAGATCTATTTGTTCTAGACGTCCATCAATTTGAGGAAGATGTTCGCACTGATCAATGATTTCCTGTAAATCCATTCCCGTTTCATGTAAAGCGGCAATGCTGGCAAGAAGATTATAAATATTATATGTCGCAACCAGATTGGTTTTAACTTTATAAGTCTTTCCTCCATAAACAAGATCAAAGCGAGAATAGTGTGAATCAATCACAACATTGATAGCACGATAATCACATTCACGATCAATTCCATAAGAAATAACTTTAGCTCTTGAAATACTTCTTAGATCTTCATATTTTTCATCATCAACATTTAAAATCGATACTCCATCCTGTTTTACAAGATTTTTAAACAAAAGACTTTTTGCCTCAAAATAGTTATCCAATGTTCCATGAAAATCTAGATGATCGTAAGTAAAATTGGTAAAGATGGCGACATCAAATTTGATTGCATCAACACGATGCTGCGCAAGGCCATGAGAACTTACTTCCAAAGCACAGGCTTTCATCCCTTTTTGGACCATATCAGACATCGTTTTGTGCAATACTAATGGATCTGGTGTTGTCAAATCAGGAGCTAATTTGACATTTCCATATTCGATGGAAATTGTTCCGATATATCCGCAAGGTTCAATCGTATTACGAATATTTCGGATGATGTTCGATATAGTACTTTTTCCATTTGTACCTGTTACACCATACATTAGCATTTTATCAGCCGGTTTTGAATAAAACAGGCGTGCACATTGGTTCATCGCGTCTATAACATCATCAACACGAATATAAACGGCACCACTTTTCATTTCTTCAAGTTTTTTGGAATGGACTATACATTTAGCTCCATTTTCTAAAGCCTGATTGATAAAATCATGTCCATCGTGTGTTATGCCTGGTAAACAAAAGTAGATATTTCCTGGTTTTACTTTTCTTGAATCCGAACATAAGCCGGTAATATTAACAGTTGGAGCATTTTTAAATAATTTGCTTAAACGCATAATTAAGCCTTCTTTCTAACAATATATGTTCCATTCTCTATTGTATCCCATGAAGTCAAGATACGTCCAGATAGTATTGTATCACTTTCTATGCGAGCAGGGTGATATTGATTTGTATAGCCAAAATATGTATTCCCTTCATTGCGTTCGATCAATACCGTAATATTTGGATAACGCTCCATGTCTTTTTGGCGCAATTCTTTAGAAAGTTCTAATAATTTGGATGTTCTTTCCTTTTGAATCGTACCATGTACTTCCCCTTTCATACTGGCCGCTTTGGTTCCATCTCTTTTAGAGTATGGGAAAACATGCAGGAATGAAAACTCAATTTCTTTGAGATTTTGATAGGTTGTTTCAAATTCTTCATCACTTTCCATGACAAAGCCTGTAATAACATCGGTTGAAATTGAAATATCAGGAATTTGGCTTCGAATTTTAGAGATTCGATTTTTAAACTCTTCAATCGTATATGGTCGATTCATTCTTTGTAGTGTTTCGTCACATGCAGATTGAACCGGAATATGCAGATGATGACAAATTCTTGGTTCTTTTAAGATCAATTCAATTAGTTCATCACTGACTTCAGTGATTTCGATGCTAGAAATTCGAAAGTAAACATTTTGTGTATTTTCTAGTAACAACTTCAACAAGCAGGCAAGATCAATATCGTTATCTTTATAACGTCCAGTATGAATTCCTGTAAGCACGATTTCCTGATGACCTTTTTCTTCCAGTTCTTTTGCGATCTTAATAACTTCATCGCTTGAAAGAGAGCGTTCTCTTCCTCGTGCAAAAGGAATTGCACAATAGCTGCAGAATTGATTACAGCCATCCTGAACCTTTAAAAAGGCTCTTTCCATATTCTCAAAACAATGAATTGGCATGGCTTCAAAGTCAAAATATTGATCAATTGGTTTTACTTGATCCATCTTATGTTTTTCATGAATCAATTCATCAATCAAAGGTACAATCTTGTTTTTATCCTTTGCACCGATTATTAAATCGGCTTCTAAAGCCTTTCTTTGTTTTTCATCAATAAATTGTACATAACAACCAACTAGTACGATCAATGCATTTGAATTGTTTTTCTTCGCATGATGTATTTTCTGTCTAGATTTAGAAGCTGCTGTATTGGTGACCGTACAAGTATTTATGATACAAATATCACAAGGGTCATCTTTTCCAACTTCTATGTATCCAGCTTTTTTTAAACTTTCTGCATAGTATTGAGATTCATATGTATTTACTTTACAGCCAAGAGTTTCTATGTGAAATCGCATTAGTTCTCCTTTCCACAATGAGTTTGATATTCGATGCAGGATAAAATATAGCAGGCAGCTGTTTCGGCTCTTAAGATATTTTTCCCTAATGAACAAGATGAAAAATGATCATTTTTTAATTTTTCTATCTCTTTTTCATCGAATCCGCCTTCAGGGCCAATGCATATTGTAATCGATTCAGGATCTTTTTCTAAATAAGCTGCCAGATGCTTTGAAGGATCATCTTCTTTCTCATAGGCAACTAGATTGCATTCGCTTTGAAAGTCTTTAAGTGTTTCTATTTTTTGAATTGGTGTTAGTTCAACAAGATCATTTCGATTGCATTGTTTACAGCTGGCAAGAATGATGGAAGACCAACGTTCCAACTTCTTTTGTTGCTTCTTTTCATCCAGCTGAACAACTGAATATCTCGATTCAAAAGGGACGATCCTTGTAACTCCTAATTCACAGGCTTTTTGTAACATCCATTCGAATTTATCTTGTTTGATCAATGAACAACAAAGTGTGATATGCTGCGCTTTTTGTTCGACCGTCATTTTATCAAAGAGATAAATATAAGGCTTTTGTTGCACACGTGCTAAAAACACCTGCGATGTATTTGTTACAACACGAATCGTTTCTTTATCAGATGTTCGAAGAACATCAAAAAGATGATGAGCTTCCTTTTCATTCAACATGATTTTTTGATTTACATTTGCATCGGTTTCTATAAAGACTTGTTTCATTGTTTTCCTTCCTGAGCTGCAAGCTTTAACTGTTTAACTTCATATGGTTTCAAACGACGATATTCACCTGGTTTCAAATCATTTACTTCAATAGATCCAAAGCGTACACGATGCAGTTTTCGAACTTGATGACCAAGGGCTTCCATCATATTTTTGACCTGGTGATTCTTCCCTTCCATGATCGTCAATTCAAAGATCGTACGATCGCGGGTAACATCATTGGATATAACTTTAACTTTAGCTGGTTGAAAATCTCCAATATTGGTTTTTAGACCTTTTCTTAAAAGACGAATATCATCCTGAGTCAAGGTCCCTTGAAGATTTACCACATATGTTTTTGGCAAGTGATATCGAGGATGGATCATCTGGTTACAGAAATCTCCATCATTGGTCAATAATAAGACGCCACTTGTATCATAGTCTAAACGCCCAACAGTATACACTCTTTGTGGAATATCTAAATAATCAAGAACGGTTCTGCGATCTCGATCATCGTTGCTGGAACAAATGCATCCCTTTGGTTTATTGATAACATAATATACTTTATCTTCAAACTCTAAGAGTTTGCCATCTACTTCGATTTCATCGTTTCCTGAGACTTTCGTACCTAAGGTCGTGCATAGTTCTCCATTTACATATACTTTTCCTTCCAGTATCAACTCTTCAGCTTTTCTTCTTGAACAAATACCGGAACGTGCTATAACTTTTTGTAATCTTTCCATGTTCTACTCCTCGAATAATTCTTCATCATCACTTCGCTGTTTAGGAAGCTGTGGTAATTCTTTTAGTGTTTCTAATTGAAAGGCATCTAAAAATTCATCTGTAACAGTATACAACAATGGTTTTCCTACCACATCCAGGCGATCTTTGGCCTCGATTAAATTACGGGCTTGAAGTTTTTTTAACATCATTTCGCAATTAACACCGCGTATTTCTTCAATTTCTACACGTGTAATAGGTTGTTTGTAGGCAATAATGGCCAAAGTTTCAAGAGCAGCCTGTGATAAGGATACCTGCTTGAATTGTTCAAATAGTCTTTGGGCATAAGGATAAATGCATTCTTTTGTCACAAATTTAAATCTTGAAGCATACTCAACAAGCTCAAAACCATGATGTATATCAGAATATTCTTCTTTCAACTTTTGTATATTTGATAGGATTGCTTCCTTATCATCGACTTGAAGGCTTTCCATGATTTGTTCAATGCTTAAACCTTCATCACCGCTTAAAAATATCAATCCTTCAATGATTGCCTTTTGATTATCCATTATTCAATCCCTCTTTTCACATAGATATGATCTTCTGAGTCAATCGTAAAATCTAACCATTTTTGATGGATCAAATCAAGAATGGATAAAAAAGTCACGATAACCATATGCAGTGAAGAACAATCATCACATAATGTTTCAAATGATATCGTATTATTTGAATCTTTTAATCTTTCTTTGATCTGCTCAAGTCTTTCTTCTACGGAAAGTTCTTTGATCGTTACCTTGGTCTCATATGGTTTCAATAAGATCATGCGTTGCAAAACACGATTCATCGCTTTTAATAATTCATATGGACTTTGGTTTTCCAATGTATCACTTTCAATAGGAATTGACCATTGTTCGACTAGAGGTGATACAGGTCTTGTAAAATGTTTTTGACGATTTTCGTAATCGATCCTTAACTTTTCACTGATTTCTTTATACTTCTGATATTCGACCAATCGAGCTACCAGTTTTGTTCTTTGGTCTTCTTCATAGTCTTCTTCGACCTGAACTTCTTCTCTTGGTAAAAGTTTCTTTGATTTATATTCAATCAAACTTGCTAATTCACTCAAATACTCACTGGCAATTTCTAGATGAAGATCTTTCATTTGATGAATGAACTCAATATATTGCGTTGTCAATACATTCATATCCAAATCAAAAAGATCCAGTTTATTTTCTTTGATTAAGTGCAGCATCAGATCCAATGGACCTTCAAACTGATCGATCGTAACAGTAAACTTCATAAAAATCACCTATAATAGTATATCAGATATAATCTAGCCGTTAAAGCGAAAATGATTGAATGTCGAGAATGGATTTTCACGTTTTTTACTACTGTTTTAAACCTTTCTATGTTACTATATATCCACATAAGGGGGTAAATATGAAAAGAGCTTTTGTCTATTTTCTTATCGCAATATTCTTATTATTGGTTGTGCAGCCTAATATCCAAACAAGTGATGTAGACAAAAATAATCGTGTGCCTACCAATACAACCAATTCAATCACTACAAATGAAAATGCCGATATTCCTCAATCAGAATCAAAAGCTACGATTTGTATTGACCCTGCAAATGGAGGAACGGACACAGGTTATATTGTTGATGAAAATACTAGTGAAAAAGATATCAACCTTACCATAAGTTTAAAGATTGGCGAAGCACTTCAACAGGCTGGTTACAATGTTGTCTATACTCGAACCGATGACAACTTTGAAACTTATTCCAGTGAAGATGACTCCGCAAAAGCAAGAATTAATCTGGCAATCGATCAAAACGCAGATTATTTTATCAGTGTTCAAATGAACAATGATGAAGACCGATTGACAAAGGGATATTCCCTATTTACACAATCAAATGAAGATATGATCAACCTTGCACAAGCAATATCTGAGAAGTTGAATAATTTAAGTTATTCAACATTTGGTGGATTGGATAGTGATCATTATGCCAACTTTCCTATCCTGCAAGATCGAGATCTTCCTTCAGTTTTATTAGAACTTGGTTATTTAACGAATGCAGATGATCTAACAAATCTTACAGATGAAAGTTTTCAAAATAAAATAGCCTATGCAATTGCCGAAGCTTTTGTTGAAACGATCAACTAAAGCTTCTTTTTTTATAAAAAACTTTCCTAATGAAGTGGAAATTGATATAATCATGAAAAGGAATGAAAAGAAATGAAAGAGAAAGAAAATATTATTTATAAAGGAAAAATATTTGATTTAATTCAAAAAGATGTCGTAATCAACGATAAGATCTATCAACGTGATATTATTCGCCATCCAGGTGGCGTTGGTGTTCTGGTTACAAAAGAAGGTAAGATATTGTTTGTTAAACAATTTCGTCATGCGATCAATAAGGAAACTTTAGAAATTCCTGCCGGAAAACTTGAATACGGTGAAGATCCTAAAACTTGTGGAATGCGTGAGTTAAATGAAGAGGCATATCTAGAGTGTGAAGAATTACAACTTATTACTTCCATCGTCAGCACACCTGGTTTCTGTGATGAGCGTATATGGATCTATGAAGCTATTCATCCAAAGCTCACAACTCATCATTTAACACAAGATGAAGATGAAAACATTGATTTAGTTTGGCTGAATATCAATGAAGCATATCAAATGATCTTGGATCAAAAAATTGATGATGCTAAAACAATCATAGCTATACAGTATGCGTTTATAAATAGAAAGTAGAGGATAAAAAGATTATGAATTTTGTTTTTATTTCACCCAATTATCCAGAAAATTACTGGTTATTTTGTAGAGGATTAAAAAAATACGGAGCCACAATACTTGCTATTGTTGATACTCCATACGATTCATTAAAAGATGAGCTTAAAGCTAATATTGATGAATGTTATGTCGTATCAAGTTTCAATGACTACGAACAAATGGTAAAAGCCGTTGGATATTTTACCTTTAAATATGGAAAGATTGACTGGATTGAATCCAATAATGAAGCTTGGCTTACTTTGGATGCGAAATTACGTGATGATTTTAACGTCAAGACTGGCTTTGATTTTAAAACGATCAATGAATATCAATCAAAATCAGCCATGAAAAAATACTATGCTAAAGCGAATATTCCTACAGCTCGATATACACTTGTTGATTCATTGGAAAATGCATTAAATTTTGCACATGAAGTTGGATATCCTCTTGTATTAAAACCAGACCATGGTGTTGGCGCCAGCTTTACATATACGATTAATTGCGATGAAGACCTTAATACATACTATAAACAGACTTTGGATCAACAAATGATCTTAGAAGAATATATAGATGGTGAAGTATTCACATTAGATGGCGTTTGTGATCAAAACGGTGATATTCGATATATAAACTCTTTAGAATATGTTGGCAATTGTATGGATAGTGTTCTTTACCAACAAAGCATTGGTGCCTATACTGCTTTTTCAATCAAGGATGAATATAAAAATGTTGTACAGGAAACCATTCATGCTTTTCAATTGAAAAACCGATTCTTTCATTGTGAATTTTTTAGATTAAATAAAGCTAAAAAAGGATTAGGGAAAAAAGGAGCCATCATTGGCTTAGAAGTCAATTTTAGACCACCTGGAGGATTTGCCCCAGATTTAATGAATTATGCCGGAAGCATTGACGTATATGAGATCTGGGCAAAAGTTTTACTAACTCAGGACGGATATTTTGATTTAAAAGAGCGAAAATCGTCTGGTTTTGCAGGCCGAAGAGATTCTATTAATTATAAATATACGGTTGAAGAGATTGAAACAATGTACAAGAAAAATCTAATTGAGACAAAATATCTTCCACCAGCTTATGCCGCAACAATGGGAAACTGTACAATTATAGCTAGATTTGATACTCTTAAAGAGCGAGAAGACTTCTATAGAGATGCGCTTGCCATAGCTGAATAGAAAGGATCTTTAAATTGATATTAAAATTTGATTTATATATGTCTAGATTGCATCAGGAACGTACAATTCATATGTATCTTCCAGATGATTATTTAGTTACAAAAAAAAGATATCCTGTTCTTTATATGTTCGATGGTCACAATCTATTTAATGATGAAGATGCAACATATGGAAAGTCCTGGAATCTAGAACAACAGATTCGCTGGAATCATAAAGAACTTATTGTTGTTGGACAAGAATGTTCACATGATGGTAATGCCCGTCTAGATGAATATGGTCCCTGGCCCTTTGCAGACGAAAACTTTGGAATTTTTGAAGGTAAAGGAGAAGCGACTATGCACTTCTTTGTCGAAGAGTTAAAGCCTTACATTGACCATCATTTCCCTACTTTGCCAGATCGAGATCATACGTGGATCGGAGGTAGCAGTTGTGGTGGACTCATGGCTTATTTTGCAGGTGTATTCTATAGCCATATTTATTCTAAATCACTTGTTATTTCTCCATATTTTCAACCAGTAGAAGAATATTTATATTGGGATACAGAAAGGGCTTATGTTCATGATGGCAGTTGCATGTATATGTCATGGGGAGCTTTAGAAGGTGGGAAACATTCGTTTATTCGTGAAACAAAGATTTGCACAGAACTAGCTAATAAATTGATCAATAAAGGTGTTTATATTCAATTTAATGTAAAGCCAGAAGGCAGACACAGAGAAAGTGACTGGGAAAAGGAAGCATCTACCTTCCTAAATTTCCTGCTTTGATAAAAATGGATCGCAGTGTTAAAGTAAAACGACTTCAATCCCCCTCTAAAGGAAGAACAATTTGTATCAGCGATATACACGGCAATTTGAATATTTATAAAAAATTGTTGAATAAAGTAAAATATCAACCGGGCATAGACCGGTTGATGCTTTTGGGAGATCTTGTTGAAAAGGGAGAAAAAAACCTGGAAACACTTCACTTTGTTATGAATCAAGCCAAACATGAAGATGTACATGTTATTATGGGAAACTGTGATTTTATCTGTAAGAATGTGCTTTTCGCCTATCGACTGGATTTTTTAAAAGATGTTCTCTTACAAAGAAAACAATCTTTAATCCATGAAATGGCAAATCAAATTGGTATTTCTTTAGATATAAATACTGATATGAGCTGGTATACACATGAAATTCGCAAACACTTTTTAGATGAACTATGTTTTTGTAATGATCTACCTCATGTCATTGACACGGATTCGCATATCTATGCACATGCAGCTATCATGAATGAAACTACATTTGGCGATGATTTTAGAGAAGTTATGACAACACATTTCTTTTTAAATAAAAACATGCATTTTCATAAAAAAGTCATTGTTGGTCATCTTCCAGTTACTGAATATTGTCATTCCATTGCCTCATTCGATCCAATCTATGATGGAAGTACAAATGTATATTCCATTGATGGTGGTAATGTCGTAAAAAAAGCAGGACAGTTAAATGCTCTGATTTTTGATAAAAATATCGTTAATGTTGAAAGCGTGGATGAATTACCAGAAGTTGAAGTTATTGAAACGGTCTTGGAACATAATCAAATTCCTCTGTTTGTCACATGGAATACATCACAAATTAAAGTTTTGAAGACAACTTCGAAACAATCGTTAGTTTATAATTCATTTTTAAATCGAACTTTCTGGGTTGAGAATGAATTCATTCAAGATTTTAAGGCAACAGATTATACAAATTATCAGATACCATTAACCAAAGGAGAAACAGTAAAACTTGTTTGTCTCTATCAAGATAAAGCTCAAGTTAAAAAAAATGGCGTTCTTGGCTGGACATATCAAAAAAATTTAAAGATATAAGATCATCTAGATATTTTGACAGATTTAAATTTATATGTTGATATTTCATTGTACGTACTTAGACATGGGGGTAACCAAAATCATTTGGGGTTTTAGCGTAAACAATTGGGGTCTAATTTGGGGTCTGAAGGTTTCGTTAAAATTTGAGAAGATCAAAAGAGATGTAGAACTGTGGTTGTATAGACTGCAGGAAATACATCTCTTTTTCGTTGTGTTTTCCTTGTTTTGATTCTTAAATTGTCAGTATCCTTTATTTTGAGCTTGATTGTTTTTTCTTCTTGTAAGGA
>OJAI01000081.1_pt1 | contig 67483 bp, 40 predicted proteins | sample 1588891 | NCBI WGS metagenome assembly OJAI01 (sample SAMN03283255) | human gut metagenome | biome: human-associated habitat; material: feces | host: Homo sapiens | place: USA | collected 2013 | reverse complement strand
GAGGCCTGCCCATAGTACGAGAGGACCTGGGTGGACGAACCTCTGGTATGCCGGTTGTCGCGCCAGCGGCACGGCCGGTTGGCTACGTTCGGGAGGGATAACCGCTGAAAGCATCTAAGCGGGAAGCCTGCTCCAAGATTAGGATTCCATGGATCTTCGAGATCCTGTAGCCCGCATGTTGAACACGTGTTTGATAGGCCGGAGGTGGAAGCCCCGTGAGGGGTGGAGCCGACCGGTACTAACGGGCGACGGCGACACAACAATTCCGATCCTCTTGTGGAGGGTTGGTTCCGCGTCTTTCCTGTGCTGGATCGTCCTGGACGGCAATATGCGTTGGGATGGTCACTGAACGATACAACGGTAGGCCTTGCCTCGCGTCCGCTAGCCGGTTCCCAAACCGCCACATGATAATTGAATGGCCGGAATGGCCGCCATGTTTTGGCTGTCGTTCCGTGATCGCGGTTTTGCGGTGGTCATAGCCCTGGTGAGACGCCCGGTCCCATTCCGAACCCGGTAGCTAAGGCCAGGCGCGGCGATGGTACTGCACTCGAGAGGGTGTGGGAGAGTAGCACGCCGCCGCTTCAAACGTTGGGGGTTCCCGTCGAGCATCCTGCTCCGGGAACCCCATTTTTTATCCCCGAACACAAGTAGGGCGCAAGCGTTTTATCGCAATGGGTTTATAGACTGGGCAACTATGCATTACTTCGTACCCAAACGTTGCACCGAGTCGAACAAGATCATGTATCACGACAAGGCAACGGCTCAGCAGGCCGCCGACCAGAGTTGGCGCGAACGCGGCACTGAGCTTTGGGTATACCGTTGCGATTTCTGCGGTACTTGGCATCTCACGCATCGCGATCCACAATCCAGCTACATGCATGTTCCGCTTAACCAGCAGCTCAAGCCACATTCCCGCAAGAAGGGCTACAAGCCCCGCAGAAGGTAATAGCAGAGCAATAGCAGGGCATAACAGGACAATACCGAGAACAAGGCAACATTAAAACCAAGGCCCGGCGGATTCATTGCAATCCACCGGGCCTTGTGTTGTATCAGCTTCGTATCAATGATACGAGCGCTGCCATGTATCTACCGCTCCAAACGGAAGCCCTGTCGCTTCGCCTGCACGGCAACGGCCTTGGCGTTCACGCCCTCGTCGATCGCATTTGCCGCAATCTGGTCGCTGAACGCGTCCACCGGCCGTTCAGTATCGCGCAAATCGTAATACTTGTGCACTTCGGCGTCGAACGAATCCAAGCCGGACAGCAGCTTCTCATCGCTACTTGGATACTCGTTCTCGAAGAACTGCATGGAACGCGGCATACGCGGCTTGACGGCCGGCTCCTGATCGGGCTTGCCGATCGCAATGCCCAGCACCGGGTACGTGTATTCGGGCAGATTCAGCAGGTCGATCAGCGCGGGAACATCGTTGAGCAGCGAGCCGAGAATCACGCAACCCAAGCCGAGCGAGTACGCGGCCGTCTCCATCGCATGCAGTGCCAGAACCGCGTCGTTCTGCGCCTGCGTGAAACGATAGCTGCCATTGAGCGTGAACGCGTCGGACGCCACTTCCACGCCCTTGCGCGCGGCGATCGCGGCATTGCGATGCTCGTCCAGCACGAACACGTACAGCAGCGGCGCGGTCGCGATATACGGCTGCCCGCCGATTTCGGCAAGACGCTTCTTGGTGGCTGGCTCGGTGACGCGGATGGCGGACCAGTCGTTCAGGAACTGGCTGCTCGCCGCATGCTGCGCCACGGTCTCCAACGTTTCGACGACGTCGTCCGGCAGCGGCTTCGGCTTGAATTTGCGGATGGAACGACGCTCCAGCAGAGTGTCGACAGTTGCGTTATGAAGAATGTTGCTCATACCGCCATTGTTGTCCGCGCGGCGCGATTTTGCAAGGGAATCGGGCTAAATCCGTCTCCCTGTGAGAACATATCTACTTGAGACTGCTTTGCGATATTTGCGACGTATTTACTTGCGATGCGCCTGCCGTGCGTGCCGCCTGTCCACAATCGCCTTCGACCCGCGGCCGGACAGTTGCGATACGAGCGCGCCGAAACCGGCGGAAACCACGGCGAATACGATGCCGAGCGCCGCTTCCGCAGCCTCGTTCTTGGTACCGTCGGCACGGACGGCCTTGCGGCCGACGCTTTTCTTCCACACCATCTCGAACGCCTTGCCGAGCACCAGTCCGGCCAACGTGGGCACGACGGACTTGAAAATCTTATCGCCAAATGAATCGGGATCGTTCAGTCTCTGGTCGCGCATCGCATTCACCTTCTCGTCGACGGTGTGCAGGGCCGCCACCACGCGGTCCGCACTGGATTCCATATTCGGCATTTCACTCATGAAACCAGTGTAACGCGTCGGAAAACATGCCGGAATATGTGCGGGACACGTGGCGGAATGGGATGAAAACGCAGCTTGCGTCGGCTAGAGTAGAGACATGACTGAAACTCAACTGGGAGGCAATGCCGCTTCCGCAATCACCCCTGGCCGCTTGGTGCTGCTGCGTCACGGGCAGACCGTGTGGAGCGAATCCGGACAGCACACCGGCCGCACCAATATTCCGTTGACTGACATTGGCTGCGATCAGGCTCGTGCCGCCGGCGAACGGTTGCGTGAGGCGTTTCCCCAGGGTTTCGCGCAGGGGTGCATGTTCGCCAGTCCGTTGCGCAGAGCCCAGCAGACGGCGCAGCTGGCCGGATATGGCGATTTCGATGTGCTCCCTGAAATCGCGGAATGGGATTACGGCCGTGCCGAAGGGCGTACGCGCCAGGAAGTGAGTGCGGTGGGCGGTTTCGCTTGGGATGTGTGGCGCGACGGTCCGCAGGCACTTCCCGAATCGTTGGAAGGCGATTGGATTGAAACTTTGCCGAACGGCGAGCAGGTGCCCGTGCACAACGGTCCGGGTGAGACGGTGGAGGAAGCTGCGGCGCGCACACGTGAGGCGATCGCCACGGTCAAACCGTTGCTCGACGCTGGAAACGATGTGCTGCTGGTGGCGCATGCGCACGTTCTTCGTATCTTGACGTCGCAATGGCTCGGTGTTGATCCGCATTTCGCGCGGTTGCTGCGATTGGACACTGCGCATTATTGTGTATTAAGCCAATATAAAGGTGACAATGTCATCGAACACTGGAATTGCTGAATTATCGAACGGAACTGTTTGATATCGCTGAATATTATGGCGGTCCCTCCTTGGAACCGCCTTTTTATTGCATGCATGACTTGCCACTTTGCTGCGGCGTGTCGCAAACGCTTGCATAAAAGTATGCTCTCTAAAAGTATTGAAAATAAACGATTTTCGGGATTTCTTTCGATGGTGTGACGTCTGATTTTTGAATTCATTTTGCCTACGTTTGCAAAAATCGGGGAAATGCGGCACAATAGTGGTTGTTAGGAATCGTGATGACGCGATACCGCAAATTGTTTCCCAACGAGAAGCTGGGAACAGGAATGGAAGAGAAAGGTTCGATGATGAATCGTACTATTAAGGCAGCAGTTGGAATGGTCGCTATCGCGGCAATGTCTGTTGGCACGTTGGCTGCTTGCGGTGGTTCTAGCTCAAGTTCCGATAACGGCAAGGGCAAGGTGTACTTCCTTAACTTCAAGCCGGAATCCAGCGACGAATGGAAGAAGCTGGCCAAGGATTACACCAAGGAAACTGGTGTTGAGGTCAAGGTCCAGACCGCTGCTTCCGGTACATACGAACAGACTTTGAAGTCCGAGATTGCCAAGTCCGAGGCTCCGACCTTGTTCCAGGTCAACGGCCCTGTCGGCTACCAGAACTGGTCGTCCTACACCGAAGACATGTCCGATACTGAGCCGTACAAGCAGCTTATCAACAAGGATGTCGCCCTCAAGGATGGGGATAAGGTCGTCGGTGTTCCGTATGCCATGGAGACTTATGGCCTGATCTACAACAAGGATCTGCTGGCCAAGTACATTGCCACTGACGGCGCCAAGATCAAGAGCGTCGATGACATCGACAACTTCGATACCTTGAAGGCCGTGGCCGATGACATCCAGGCTAAGAAGGACCAGCTTGGTGTCAAGGGCGCGTTCACCTCCGCCGGCTTCGACTCCAGCTCCGACTGGCGTTTCAAGACCCATTTGGCTAACCTGCCGCTTTACTATGAGTTCAAGGATGACAACGTCACCAAGCAGCCGGAGACCATCAAGGGCACCTACCTGCCGGAATATAAGAACATCTTCGATTTGTATCTGAAGGACTCCACCACCGAGCCGACCCAGCTGAGCTCCAAGACCGGTGATGATTCTACCTCCGAGTTCTCCCTCGGCGAGGCTGTGTTCTATCAGAACGGCACCTGGGCATGGTCCGATCTGCAGAAGGCCGGCATGAAGGCTGACAGCGTTGGCATGATCCCGATCTACATCGGTGCCAAGGGCGAAGAGAAGCAGGGTCTGGCCACCGGTTCCGAGAACTACTGGTGCATCAACTCCAAGGCTTCCGACGCTGACAAGAAGGCCACCAAGGACTTCCTGAAGTGGGTCGTCACCAGCAAGACCGGCATCAAGTCTCTGTCCAGCGACATGGGCTTCACCACCCCGTTCAAGTCCTTCAGCGACGTCAAGTCCGACAATCCGCTGGTCCAGGCTGCTGTTGATGATCAGAACTCCGGCAAGACCGCAGTCTCTTGGAACTTCACCATGATGCCGTCCGAAGAGTGGAAGAACAAGCTTGGTTCCGCCCTCCTCGAATACGCTCAGGGTACCGGTGACTGGGATGCCGTCAAGACCGCGTTTGTTGACGGTTGGAAGACTGAGTACGACGCTGTTCACTGAGATTGTGTTGCACCATGAGTTGCAAATCGCAATTCAATAACTGAATAAGCTAGCTGAGGTCGAGGATTTTTCCTTTCCTCTCTTCGCCCCAGCCGGTTGTGGAGACAACGGAAGGCCGTCATCGCAATGTTCTGCGATGACGGCCTTTCTGTGTTTCGTACGTTTGCCGTGTGCGCAATGTGCGGCAAACGTCAGTGACGCAGTCTGGCGGTGGTCGATCGGACGATTAGCTGTGCGGGAAACGTCTTGAACGGCTCGTCAAGCGGCTGCTTGTCAATCAGGGCAAGCGTCATACGGGCCGCCTCGTGTGCCATCTCGACCGGTGTCTGACGGATGGTGGTCAAACCGAGATCGCGAGCGTAGGTGCTGTCGTCGTAGCCAATGATGGAGATGTCGTTCGGTATTGTGAAACCGTTGCGTTCCAGCTGGAACAGTAGCGGAATTGCGATGCCGTCTTCCTGACAGGCAATCGCCGTGGGCATGTGGTCCGAGCTGAGCAGCTGCGTGACGACTTTGCTGATGTTGTTCTTGCCTTCGTCGGTAACGAACACGCGCGGTTCGACGCCATTGGACTTGCAGCACGTCATGAACGAATCGAAACGGCCCTGCACGCTGAAGTGCAGCGTCACTTCACGGTCGGTACGGATGTAAGCGATATCGCGATGGCCAAGCGTTATCAAGTGGCGTGCGGCCAATTCGGATCCCTGCTTGTCATCGATGCGCACGGCGGCGTTGAAGCCGCGCTCTTCCGGCAAGCTCGAATTGATGCCGATGATTGGCACATCGACTGACCTGAGTTGCCTGATTTCGTTGCTGTCGATGTCGAAGGAAATGACGATTACGGCGTCGACATTGCGGCGTACCGGCAGCATGTCGAAGAACTCGCTGCGTTCCTCGGTGCTGGACATCTGGTAGATGGAGATGTCGTAGCCTTCATCATGGAAGGATTCGTTCAGTCCTTCCATGATGGACGAACTGAACCACAGATTGAGTCGGCCGGAAATCAGCACCGCGATTCGTAGCGCGCGGCCGGTTTTGAGTGCTGCAGCGGAGCGCGAGATGGAAAAATTTAATTCGTCGGCGGCTTTCATGACTTTGTCACGCGTGGCTTTCGACACAAGGTCGGGACGTGTGAAGGAGCGAGAAACCGTTGAAATGGAGACGTGCGCAAGTTGTGCCACGTCTTGAATGCTGCTTTTCATGGTGACCCCTTGTATAGTAGAACTACTGGATATTCAGCATACTGTATTGAAACACTCTTGCAAAAGTTGGATTACAAACGTTTTCATTTGTGCCACAGTTGTTGCGGGGCTGATATTTACAATGCTTTCAGGCTGTCAATACTATGACAACGATGCAGAATATATGATTTATGACATGTAAAAATGACAACGTTTGACATTTCGCGTCGCGCTGTTTATTATAACAACTGTAAAAACTAAAAAGGCGAAAAACAATGCAGTGATTCGCCGATTTGGGGCAGTTGGTTTTCCATGCCGCGTTGCTGCGGTGTTGGAATGGAGAGGAAAGAAAGCAGGCAAGCTATGATCAGCATGGCCGGCAAAGCGATACGAAAGTGGTGGGCTCTGTTTGCGCTACCGACGTTCGCTGCATTTATCATCGGGTTTGTAATCCCGTTCATCATGGGTGTGTATTTGAGTTTCTGCAAGTTCACAACTGTGACTGACTCGGAATTCATTGGACTTAAAAACTATCAGAAGGCACTTGCGGATAAGGAATTCCTGCATGCGTTAGGTTTCTCGACGGCGCTGACCATTGTCACTACGGTTGTGATCAATGTGGTTGCGTTTGCCATCGCATATATGCTTACCAAGGCCATCAAGGGCTCCAACATCTTCCGTTCGGTGTTCTTCATGCCGAACCTCATCGGTGGCATTATCCTGGGCTACATCTGGATGCTGCTGCTCAACGGCATTCTCGCTCACTGGGGCCGCGCGTTGACGTATAGCGCAACCTACGGCTTCTGGGGCTTGGTCATCTTGGTGTGCTGGCAGCAGATCGGCTATATGATGATTATCTACATCGCAGGCATGCAGTCGCTGCCGACCGACGTGCTCGAAGCGGCTTCCGTGGACGGCGCAAACGGCACCCAGACCATGTTCAAGATCATCATTCCGCTGATGATGCCGTCGATCACCGTATGCTCGTTCCTGTGCGTCACCAACGGCTTCAAGCTGTACGATCAGAACCTTGCATTGACCAACGGCGCTCCGTCGAACATGTCTGAAGGTCTGGCAATGAACATTACCCGCACGTTCTATGGCCGTATGGGCTGGGAAGGCGTCGGCCAAGCGAAGGCAGTGCTGTTCTTCATTCTGGTGGCCATCGTGGCGCTCATCCAGAACAAGCTCACCACGAGCAAGGAGGTGGAGGCATGAACTCCGGAGAAAAAGTCAAGCACGGCGCACTGTGGTCCGTACTGTTCGCGGTGGTTTCGCTGGCGTGGATCTTCCCGATCGTGCTGGTGATCATCAACTCTTTCAAGCAGAAGGCGTATATTTCTCGTAACGCGTTCTCCCTGCCGACCGGTAAGGCGTTCGTTGGACTTGAAAACTATACGCGTGGCCTCGATACCACGAACTTCTTTGCCAGTTTCGGCTGGACCCTGCTCATCACTGTCGGTTCCGTGGCGCTGATTCTGGTGTGCACTTCGATGTGCGCATGGTGGATCGTCCGCGTGAACAACTGGGCTGCAAAGCTGCTGTACACGTTGTTCCTGTTCAACATGATTGTACCGTTCCAGATGGTCATGTTCACCCTCTCCAAGCTGGCCGATATGCTCAAGCTCAACACCCCGTGGGGTCTGTGCTTCGTGTATCTGGGCTTCGGCGCTGGTCTGGCCGTGTTCATCTTCACCGGTGTGGTTAAGGGCATTCCGGAATCGCTGGAAGAATCCGCCATGATCGACGGCGCTTCCGTGCCGCGCATCTTCTTCCAGATCGTGGTGCCGATCATGAAGCCGTCCATTGTGTCCGTGGCTATTCTGCAGGCCATGTGGATTTGGAACGACTACCTGCTGCCGTACCTGACGCTCGATTTGAGCAAGTACAAGACCATTTCCGTGGCGGTGCAGTATCTGAAGGGCGGCTATGGTTCCGTGGATATGGGCGCCATGATGGCATGCCTAGTTATGGCCATCATCCCGATCATCATCTTCTACCTGATCTGCCAGAAGTACATCGTGAAGGGTGTTATGGCTGGAGCCGTTAAGGGCTGATCTTCGATCAGCCCTTAGGGAACAGCGCAGTGCGCTGTTCCCAGGCTCCAGCCCGAGCGGCTATGCCGCGAGGGTAACGTTGAGCCCGCGCGTAGCGCGGTCCTTAATTGCAGGGCCGAAGGCGGCGCGGTGAAGGGCTGATTTTCACCCAGAAAAATTTAAGGGACTGATGCGAATCAGTCCCTTTTTTCGTGCCTAATTACTTGCTGATGTACTTGCGGAAGACGTGCTCGAGAATCGGCGAATGCAGCATCAGCATGGTGCCGTAGCCGAGCACGAGCAGCAGGAACAGGCCCTGCGGCATGTAGAACCAGCTGGCCACGAGCAGCGCGACGTACACCGCGTCAATCGCAATCAATGCCAACGTATGCCCGATGTTGCTCACGCCGAACACAAAAGCGTTGCCGAGCGTGCGCCAAAACGAGTTTTCGAAACGTGCCTGCAATGCCCAAACCCATTCAAAACCGATCAGCCATACGATCGTCAGCGCGAATTTCGGAATCAGCAGCGGCGTGATCTGCAGCACGATCCACGAGTAGACGCACAGCGCGCCGGTCGTGCCGAAAATCAGCCAGTAGCCGGTTGATTTCGCGAAATTCGAGCGGAAGGCGGCGAAATAGTTGCGCGTCGCCGTGCCTTCGCCGGACAGCGTGCGACGGACGGCGTCGTGGCCGGCGGTCAGTGCCGCGCCGATCGTGATGATCGGAATGCTGGTGACGAGCATCAGAATGTTGATCCAGATCACGTCGACGGCGTCGCTCAGGCCGCGCATAAAGCCGGAATCGGGGGAGAGGAACTTCATGATCGCCTTTCGTATGGCATCCGTTGGCAACGTATGCAAGTCGAATCTTCCGCGATTCTACTCGATACAGCTGGAGTATGCACATTTTCGTCAAACGTTTGATGTGCTGCAATGATTAAGTTTTCATTAGCGTTTCGCTTTGCTTGATGTTATCGTTTTCATGTAGCGGAGACAGTGCTCCGCATCCGATGGACTACGACAAAAGGGGTTATGGTGACAGCAAACAACATGCGTGACGATTGGTGGAAGCAAGCCGTCGTCTACCAGATCTACCCGCGCAGCTTCAAAGACGTGAACGGCGACGGGTTGGGAGACATCGCCGGTGTCACCGAGAAAATGGATTACCTGAAGAATCTCGGCATCGACGCGATTTGGCTGAGCCCGTTCTACCCGTCCGACCTGGCCGATGGCGGCTACGACGTGATCGACTACCGCAACGTGGACCCGCGCCTCGGCACCATGGCCGATTTCGACGCGATGGCCGCCGCCGCGCATGAAGCCGGCATCAAGGTGATCGTCGACATCGTGCCGAACCACACGTCCAACAAGCACAAGATGTTCATCGAGGCGCTCGCCGCCGGCCGAGGTTCGGCCGCACGCGACCGCTACATCTTCCGCGAAGGCCGCGGCGAGCACGGCGAGCTGCCGCCGAACGACTGGCAGTCGCTGTTCGGCGGCCCGGCGTGGCAGCAGGTCGATGACGGACAGTGGTACCTGCACATGTTCGCCAAGGAGCAGCCGGATCTGAATTGGAAGAATCCGGACGTGCACGAGGAATTCAAGAAAACGTTGAGATTCTGGTCCGACCACGGCACCGACGGCTTCCGCATCGACGTGGCGCACGGCTTGGCCAAGGACCTCGATTCCGTGCCGCTGGCCGACATGGATCCGGCCGCGGTGCAGCATGTGCTGCCGGCGGACGGCGCGTTCAGCCCGCTGTGGGACCGTCCGGAAGTGCACGACATCTACCGCGAATGGCGTCAGGTGTTCAACGAGTACAATCCGCCGCGTTTCGCCGTCGGCGAGGCGTGGGTGAAGGCCGAATCGCAGCATCTGTACGCGTCCACCGACGAGCTTGGCCAGGTGTTCAATTTCGAGTTCGCCGAAGCCAACTGGTTCGCCGACGAGTTCCGTACGGCCATTGCTGACGGCTTGCGCGCCGCCGAGGAAACGCACGGTTCCACCACGACGTGGGTTATGAACAACCACGATGTGCCGCGCAGTCCGTCGCGTTTCGGTCTGCCGCAGGTGAAGGACGCTCCGTACCACCAGCTGGCGCACGATTGGCTGTTGCGTGACGGAGAGACCTACCGCGAGAATCGTGAGCTCGGCACCCGTCGCGCCCGCGCAGCCGCGCTGATGGAACTGGGCCTGCCGGGTTCCGCCTACGTGTATCAGGGCGAGGAACTGGGCCTGTTCGAAGTGGCGAACATTCCGTGGGATCGTCTTGAGGATCCGACGCCGTTCAACGCCCGTCGCAACTTCACCGACAAGGGTCGTGACGGCTGCCGTGCACCGATGCCGTGGAAGGCTGCCGATTGCGGCGAACCGGCTTCGTGGAGCCCGGACTTCATCACCGGCGGCACGTTCGGTTTCGGCCCGGAGCAGGGCGATTCCGCCGACGCGCACCTGCCGCAGCCGGCCTGGTTCAAGGATTTCGCGGCCGACGTCGAGGCCGATGACAACGGTTCCATGCTGCACTTGTACCGCAAGCTGTTGCAGTTGCGACAGACGGTGCTGACGGCAACCGGAGACACGTCCGCCGACCTGCTGGACATGGGCGATACGGTGGTCGCCTACTCGCGTCCGGCCACGGAAGGCCGTCGATTCCTGTCCGTCACCAATTTCGGCGACGAGCCGATCGCCCTGCCGGACGATGCGGTCGCCATCGCAAATTCCGTGCCGTTGACGGACGACGGCAAGCTGGATAGCGACGCCTCCGTATGGCTGCTGCTGGGCTGATCGACCGCTGAATCTGGCCGTTGCACTGCTGGCTGAGGTTGCGATTGTTCTCAGGCGGCCTAACCGCTCCCAAATCGCCTTGCATATATGAAAAATTCCGGCCCTCCACAAGGAGGACCGGAATTTTGGTTTGTAAGGAAAGGGGAATGGTAAGTCTAAACGCTACTTCTCGCCGTTCATGATGGCGGCAAGCGATTGCACGCGCGGCAGATCGAACACCTCATCGGTGTGCACCACCTTGAGGTCCGGGCCTGCCAGCGGCACACGCCAGTTGGAGTATTCACTGGACGTGCCCGGCTGGTTCTGCGTGCGCGTCTCGCCCACGCCATCCACCAGCGCGGCCTGCAGCAGCACGGACGGCGACTTGAGCAGCATCTTGTGCATCGCCTCGACGATTTCCTGGATGTGGCCTTCCACATCGCCCGCCACTTCCGGCGTGATCAGGCCGGACTCCACGAGACGGTCCATCATCGCGTTGCGTTCGTCGGTGGCGGAAGCCTGGAACTCCTCGACCGGGCCGGACAGCAGGTGCAGCTGTTCGCGCAGCTTGACGTGCTCGAACTGCAGGTAGCCGGCGGTCGGCGGCAGGTCGTGCGTGGTGACGGAAGCCAGCGCGTACTTGCGGTACGTGGACGGATCGGCGTACGGGTCGCCGGCGTTGGGGGAGTCGTCCACGCGGGCGAACCATTCCACCATGCAGCCCAGCAGGCCGTGCTCGCCGAGTACCGTGCGTACGTAATCAGGCACGGTGCCCAGATCCTCGCCGACCACCAAACCGTTCACGCGGGACGCTTCAATGGTCAGGATCGCGATCATCGCCTCATAGTCGTACGTAACGTACGCGCCACCGCGCGCGCCTTCGCCCTGCGGAATCCACCACAGACGGAATAGGCCGAGTACATGGTCGATGCGCACCGCGCCCGCGTGCGAGAACATGTTGTGCACCATCTCGCGGTACACGCCATAACCAGTTTTGGCCAGATAATTCGGATTGAACGGCGGCTGGCCCCAATCCTGACCCTGCTGGTTGTAGAAGTCCGGTGGGCAGCCCACGGTTACGCTGCCTACTGCGAAACGTTCCGGATTCCACCACACGTCCGCGCCGAGCGAGTGCACGCCCACGGCCATATCCTGCATGAGGCCGAGTGCCATACCGCTGTCACGGGCGGCGTTCTGCGCGGCTGTCACCTGCTCGTCGGCGATCCACTGCAGCCAGCATTCGAAATCGACCATATCGGCGTGCTCGCGCATGAGCTCCACCACTTCAGGCGAATCGCGGTTCGTGTCCTTGAACCACGTGCCTTCCCACGGCGCGCCCCACACCTGGAACGCCACCGACCATGCGGCGAACGCGCGCAGATCCGGACCCGCGGCCTCCTTGAACGCGTCGAACGCAGCCTGACGCTCGACGGAACGCGGCACGTTGTACACAAGCTGCAGCGCCTGGCGCTTGTGCCACCAAGCGGAATTGATGTCGAGCGGCTCGATACTGTCGTTGGCTGGCGAGGCTTCCGCGTGCAGACGCGCCACTTCGGCCTGGTCCGCCTCGTTGAGTTCCGCATATTCAGCGATATCCTGCGGACGGATGTACGTCACATTGAGAAAACGACGCGATTCGGGAAGATACGGCGACGGCTCCAGCGGCGGCACCGGCGCGGTGGCGTGAATCGGGTTGATAAGCATGAAATCGGCATGCGATTTCGTTGCCGCGTCGGACAGCAGCAGCTTCAGATCGCCATAGTCGCCCACGCCCCAGGATTCAGCGGAACGGATGGAATACATCTGTGCCATCCAGCCCCAACGTTGCTTTTCCGCTACTGCTGGCGGCAGTTCGATGCGTGCCGGTGCGCAGATCAGCGCGGCTTCGGCGTGCAGCGGGCCGGCATCGACGGCCAGCGTGTGGTAGCCGGCGGGAATATCGTCCGGCAGCGTCAGTTGCAGCGAGCCGTCATCTGCGTTCGAGCCCGTCAGATACGCGGTCAGATCGCCCGCATATTCCGTGCCGTCTTCCAACGTCAGCTTCAGCGCCACGTCGTTTCCTTTCGCGCGGATTGGCGTGACGGCTTCCTTGCCGATGAACTTCACGACGGTCGGCTCAACAAGTGTGTCTGCGATGCGCTGCTGGGTCGCCGCATAGGAGGCGGTGATCGCTTCGTCGCTGGATGCGTCCACGCCGAGTGCGGCCAATACGGAGACGAGCACTTCGTCGCGGATTTCCACATAGGTGCCGAGCTGGTCGATATACGACGTGGAAATGCCATTGAGCTTGGCGAGCTGGATAAGAGGCCGTGCGATGCGTTCTGCGCTTTCGGTCTGCTGGGTCTGTGTCATAGGTCCCTTCTTTCCGCGCCGTTTGTGACGGCTGACATGCTACATTGCTTGCGATTGCCGCAGCTTCGATGCTGGTGGCATTCGCACCAAAGATAACTATATCACGGTATGATATCGTTTTCAAAGCGTGTTTTGCGGTAAGAGAGTGTTGCTATATTGCGATTTTGCTCTAATTTCAGGAATATAGATAACCGGAATTGTTTTTCCATATTGACTATCGTTTGCAATACGAAGGCGCAGTGCTCCGCATTGCAAACGATTATTCCAACGGGGCATTGCTCGTCTGCTACTCGGCTTCGAGAATTGCAAAGCTTTGCAGACCTAGACGCAGCGAAGTGCCGCTAATTTCGTTTTCGCCGATGCTGAAAATCGTCCGATAACTACCATCTGGTAACTGCAAAGCTTTGCAATCGCGGCTTGGATTGACGGCTATGATCAGCTTCTGCAGGTGGGTGGAACGCTCGAAAACGAACACTCTATCGCGTTCGATTGCATGGAACGTAGCCCCCGACCGCAAGGCATCGCATTCCCCCTTGACGTGGAGTATGGAGCGCACCGTATGCCACAGTGATTCGGCGTCGGCCTGCTGTGCGGCGACGGTCGGGGCGTCGGCGGACGGGTCGGTGGGCAGGTAGCTGCCACCGGTCACATCGCCAGCCCGAGTGTCCGATTCTGCAGAATCGGACACGTGAAGTGCTCCGGATGCGTCGTTCGCACCCCACTGCATCGGTGTGCGCGAACCGGTGCGCACGTAGCCGCCTTCTTTGCCGGGCAGTGCGCGGTATCGCATGCCGATTTCGTCGCCGTAATACAGGAACGGCACGCCCGGCATCGCGAACAGCGTGCAGTATGCCAGGGCGATTTCGCGCTGCGACAGTCGCGGCGCCACGCGTGCGGTGTCGTGGTTGCAGGTGATGAAATTAAAATTTCCGTCGGCCGTTTCCGCTTCGCGCAGACGCGGCTCGTACTCGTCCAGGAATTCGCTGATCGGCGTGCCGGAATCGGCGTTGAAATAGCTCTTGTCGCCCTTGCGGCTCAACGGGTCGTCCACGTTGCGCAACAGCATGTTGTAGCCGTTGGGAACGCCGTCCCAACGCCAATCGAGATAGAAATCCATGTCGAAGCCGGCGGCCATCGACTCCTCTGGCCGTCCCCATTCCGAAACGAACGCGGCTTCGGGGAAGGCCGGGCGGATCCGGGCGAACATGTACTGCCAGGTGCGGATGGTGTAAGGCTTGCCCTCATCGTCCTTTTTGACGAGGCTGTCGGCCATATCCACGCGGAAGCCGTCTGCGCCACGGGAAAGCCAGAACCGCATGACGTCCACCATCGCGTCGCAAGTGGCCTTCGCGTCCGGACCAAGGGCTGGCTTCTGCCAGCTACGTTCGGGGTGCGCGAAACCGTAGTTGAGCGCCGGCTGGCATTTGAAGAAGTTCAAGATGTAGGTACCGTTGCGGGGCGATTCGCCGCCGATGAATGGCAGTCCGTCGCCACCGGAGATCCATGAGTCTGTCCAGATGTAGCGGTCGGAATAATTGTTTCGTTCGACCTTGCAACTGCGGTGGAACCACTCGTGTTCCTCGCTGGTGTGGCCTGGCACGAGATCGAGGAACACGTGCATGTCGCGCCGGTGGGCGGCGTCGAACAACGCAATGAGATCGTCGTTGGTGCCGTAGCGTGATGCCACCTTTTTGTAGTCGCGCACGTCGTAGCCGGCGTCTTTGAATGGCGAGTCGAAACAGGGATTGAGCCAGATCGCGTTGCATCCGAGATCCTTGATGTAGTCCAGTTTTAAAGTGATTCCGGGGATGTCTCCGATGCCGTCGCCATTGGAGTCGACAAAGGATTGTGGATAGATTTCATAAAAAATTGCGTCGGCAAGCCATTTGGGGTGGGGGTGTTTCGCAGGGGAAAGCATGAGGGTGTGTCTCCTTGATATTTCGCGGTTTGCGGTGTTTCTTTGAAACAATCATAGCGCTGAATTGCAAACGTTGGCAGAAACGTGCTACACTAACAAGCACTGATGCATTTTCGGTAGCCCCAATGCGGTCGGCAATCATCCGAGAAACGATGATGCGAACGTATGCAGGGTTTTGGTCCATACCATCCAACCGGAGATGTTGCAGAGCACAAGGATATGTGAGGAAAGGAAGATCAATGAAGATCGATTGGAAGAAGGCAATCGGACTTACTGCTGCCGTTTCTATGCTGGTTCCGCTCGCTGCGTGCGGTGGCTCCTCCGACGGTGGCGATAAGAACGCTTCCGGCTCCACCGAGGCCGTCACGCTGAGCGTGTGGGCCCCGCAGGAAGATCAGGCCAAGGACACCAACTGGCTGGGCAAGGTCGAAGAGAACTTCGCCAAGGCGCATCCGGAATACAATATCACGTGGAAGAATGACGTGGTCTCTGAAGGCGATGCTTCCAAGCAGGTCAGCACTGATCCGTCCGCGGCGGCCGATGTCTATATGTTCGCTTCCGATCAGTTGGGTGTTCTAATGGACGCCAAGGCCATTGGCCAGCTGGGCACCGACGCTGAGAAGCAGGTGAAGGAACAGAACGGTGACCTCGAAGTCAACTCCGTCACCGGCACCGATGGCAAGCTCTATGGCGTGCCGTACACCGACAACACGTGGTTCATGTACTACAACAAGTCCAAGATCACCGAGGATGAGGCCAAGGACTTCGATACCATCCTTTCCAAGGCCAAGGTCGCGTTCTCCCTGCAGAATTCTTGGTACATCAACGGCTTCTATGATGGCCTGAGCCTGTTCGGCGAGAAGGGCAATGATGCTGACGCAGGCATGGTCTTCCCGAAGGACGGCGCCGATATCACCTCTTATCTGGTTGATGTGGTCGCCAACCCGAACTTCTCCAACGACGATGGCGCTTCCGGCCTCGCAGCCATCAAGGATGGCTCCGCCGACGTGCTGTTCTCCGGTACCTGGTCCGCTAAGGACGTGAAGGAGGCCCTGGGTGACAACTACGCCGCCACCTCTCTGCCGACCTTCACCGTGAACGGCCAGAAGAAGCAGATGAAGTCCTTCGCCGCCACCAAGGCCGCTGCTTACAACCCGAACGCCAAGAACCCGAAGGCCGCCGCTCAGTTCGCGGCTTACCTCGGCTCCACCGAAGCTCAGAAGCTGCACTACGAGATGCGCGCCATCCCGCCGACCGACAAGTCCCTGTCCGACCTGACCACCGACGACATCGCAGCCAAGGCCCAGGCCGACACCATGGCCAACACCGCCCTCCTGCAGTCCGGTCTGTCCGGCATGAACGATTGGTGGACTCCGGCCGAAACCTTCGGCAAGGCCCTGGTCAACAAGGAAATCACCAAGGACAACGCTGCCGCCAAGTACCAGGATTGGGTCAAGCAGGCCGGTGGCAAGATCGCTGAGTGAAATCAGTAATCCTAAAAATCCAATAACTGAAGAATGCAGGTGGTTGGCACTGCCAAATCCCCCCAGCCATCCTGCAGCTTTGAGAGACGCTTCGAGTCGCGGTGTCTCTCTCCACTTTGCATAGTGGCTCACTCCTCCTCCGAGCTTTGCATTCCCGGGCAAGGTTTTTAAATTCTCCTTCCCCTTGTCCGGGAGCAAAGCTTTTTTTATCTTTCAATATCCATATGAGAGGGCAGTCGAAATGACAGCAACAACTCTTTCCCCACGGGAGATGAAGCGCCTTCGGAAGCAGGGTGCTGATTATGTTTCTCCGTCGCCTTACACGGTAAGGGCGGCGTTCCGGCGTGGTGACCTGTTCACTAAGCTTTCCGCAGTGGTGTTTGGTCTTGGCGATATCGTGCGCAAGCAGTATGTCAAGGGCATTGCCATGCTGGCGCTGGAAATCGCATACTTCGTGTTCATGGCAATCAATGGTGTGGACTATCTTTCCAAGTTGCCGACCTTGGGCACCAATGCAGGCGGCAAGAAGCTGGTCGACGGCTTCTGGGTCTACACCGAACCTGACCGTTCCGTGGTCATCCTGTTGTACGGTGTCGCCACTCTGGTTATCACCGCTGCCTTCATCGGCCTGTGGGTCATGTCCGTGCGCTCTGCATACAAGTCCCAGGTGCTGCTCGAGGAGAACGGCAAGGCTCCGAGCTTCATGGACGATGTCCGCGAGCTGCTCGATGCCAAGGCTCACGTCCTGCTGATGTTCCTGCCCACGCTGGGCATTGCCGTGTTCACTGTGCTTCCGTTGATCTTCATGATTTCCATGGCATTCACCAGCTATGACCACAAGCACCTCGTGCTGTTCCACTGGGTCGGCTTTGAGAACTTCGCCAAGGTTTTCTCCAACAGCGGCGGCACTGTTAACGCTGCACTGTTCGGACGCGTGCTGGTGTGGACCTTGGTCTGGGCCTTCTTCGCCACCTTCCTGAACTTCTTCTTCGGCATGTTCGTGGCCATGATCATCAACCGCAAGACCACCCACTTCAAGGGTTTCTGGCGCGCATGCTTCTCCATGTCCATCGCCGTTCCGCAGTTCGTGTCTCTGTTGGTCATGCACACCATGCTCCAGCCGCAGGGTGCGGTGAACCGCATGCTGCAGACGTGGGGTTGGATTGACGGCCCGTTGCCGTTCTTCACCAACGCCACTTGGGCCCGCGTCACCGTGATCATCATCAACCTGTGGGTCGGTATCCCGTACACCATCATGCAGATCACCGGTATTCTGCAGAACATTCCGGCCGATCAGTATGAGGCGGCGAAGATCGACGGTGCCAACTGGTGGCAGATCTTTACTAAGATCACCATGCCGTACATTATCTTCGTGCTCACCCCGTATCTGATTACCACCTTCACGGGCAATGTGAACAACTTCAACGTCATTTACCTGCTGTCCGGCGGCGATCCTACGCCATTGGGCGATTCCGCAGGCTCCACTGATTTGCTTATTACCTGGCTGTACAAGCTGACCGTGGACAAGCAGGATTACAATCTCGGTGCCGTGATCGGCATCATGACCTTCGTCGTGTTGGCCATCGTTTCGCTGATCACCTACCGCAATTCCGGCTCCTATAAGAATGAGGAGGCATTCCGATGAGCAACAAGCATTCCGCAACCAAAGTGGAAAGCCACGGCCTTCTGCACGACCAGAAGATCCGCCGTATCACCGGCGACGTGTTCGCCCACTTGTTCCTGGCCATTCTGGCCGTCATCTGGCTCGTCCCAATCGTATGGGTGTTCGCGGAGTCGTTCAATAAGAACACCGCCCCGTACACCAGCTCCTTCTTCCCGAAGGAGTGGACTCTGGACAACTATAGGGTGCTGTTCACCGACCGCAACGTGTTGGACTTCCCGAAGATGTTCGGCACCACGTTCATCATCGCCTGCTTCACCTGTGCGATTTCTCTGATCTTCGTGCTCTCTGTGGCATACTGCATGAGCCGTATGCGTTTCCGTGTGCGCAAGACTTTCATGAACGTTGTGCTGATTCTTGGCATGTTCCCGGGTATCATGGCCGTCACCGCCATCTACTTCATCTTGAAGGCCTTGGGCCTGTCAAGCGGCACCATGACTACCGTGGCGTTGATTCTCGTGTACTCCGCCGGTTCCGGCGCTGGCTTCTACGTGATGAAGGGCTATATGGACACCATTCCGACCTCGCTGGACGAAGCCGCCCTGCTCGACGGTTGCACCCGTTTCCAGGTGTTCCATAAGATCATCATCCCGATCTGCAAGCCCATGATCGTCTACCAGGCCATCATCGGCTTCCTGACCCCGTGGCTCGACTTTGTCATGGCCAAGGTGATCTGCCGTACGCAATCCAACTACACCGTGGCATTGGGCCTGTGGCTCATGCTGCAGAAGGAATATATCCAGAACTGGTTTGCCCGCTTCGCCGCGGCCGCGGTCGTGATCTCCGTTCCGATCGCCATCCTGTTCATTGTGATGCAGCGCTTCTATCAGGAGTCCATGTCGGGCTCCGTGAAGGGCTGACGGAAAGGTAACGCAATAATGACGCTCGTAGACAACTTTGCACAGCCGAACACGAGCGTCGCCGAACCGTTCCCGCTTTGTTTGGAACGGCCTCTGGGTGCCGTGGTTGCTCAATCCGGCACCCAGTTCGCTCTCTGGGCTCCTTCCGCACAGAAGGTGACCCTGAGACTGTTCTCGCGTGGCTCCATGGGGGAAAGCGGCGACGCTCTGATTGGACAGTACACGATGCGTCCGGAATCCGATGGTTCCTGGACGTACGATTTCGCCGACAACATGCACGGCGTGTATTACGACTTTTTGATCGAACGCGATTGCGGTTCCGTCGACCGCATCGCCGACCCGTGGGCGCGCGGGGCCGGTGTGAACGGCCGGCGCAGCATGGTCGTGGACTTCAGCCGTACCAATCCGGATGGTTGGTACCGCGACCATATGCCGGACGTGCCGCTTGCGCAGACGGTGGTCTGGGAAACCCATGTGGGCGATTTCAGCAATGATCCCGCCGGCGGTTTCCCCGAATCGCATCGGGGCAAGTATCTGGCGTTCACCGACGACGGTACGTCTCTGGACGGGCATCCCGACTTTCCCACGGGCATCGCATATCTCAAGAAACTTGGCGTCACCGCGGTGCAGCTCATGCCGATTTACGATTTCGGTTCCGTGGACGAAGAGACCTGCGATCGCTACAACTGGGGGTACGATCCGGTCAATTACAACGTGCCGGAAGGCTCGTATTCCACCAATCCGTTCGACGGGTCGGTGCGCATCCGCGAAGTGAAGCAGATGGTGCAGGCGCTGCACAACGCCGGCATCAAAGTGATCATGGACGTGGTCTACAACCACATGTTCTCGCCCGATAATTGGTTTGAGCGGTCGGTGCCGGACTATTTCCTGCGCCGTAAGCCCAACGGCGCGCTGGCCAACGGATCCGGCTGCGGCTGCGATATGGCCACCGAACGCAAGATGTTCCGCCGGTTCATCGTGGAATCCGTGACGTTCTGGGCGCGCGAATACCACATGGACGGCTTCCGTTTCGACCTGATGGGTCTGATCGACGTGGACACCATGAATGCCGTGCGTGCTGCTCTGGATGAGATTCCCGGCCGTGGACGCGACATCCTCATGTACGGCGAACCGTGGTCCGCGGGCGCCACCGCGCCGCTGCCCAGCGACACCGTGCTGGCTGACAAGTCAGGCCTGTCGAAGCTTGACAGTCGCATCGGCCACTTCTGCGACACCACGCGAGACACCATCAAGGGCCATGTGTTCTTCTCGGACCGCCCGGGTTATGTGAACGGTGGCATGCACGAGAACGTAGCGGCTGCGCGTGAGGCCGTGGACGCGTGGCGTCGCGGCAAACATTCGGAAGGAGTGGCAGGCCAGGTCATTCAATACGTGTCCGCGCACGACGACCTCACGCTGTGGGACAAGTTGTGCGCGAGCTTTGCGGCTGGTTCGTTGGGCAGCACCGTGGCCGAAGGCGTTAACGAAAATACCGTGGATGTGCCAAAAGTCATGTATGACGCCGATTTCTCGGCGGAAGGGCTGGCCGGTGTCGGTCCGCAGATTGCGGCCGCGCTGACCGACGTGATGGACGCCAACAAGCTGGCTGTGGGTATCACGCTTACCTCCGCTGGCATCCCGTTCATGCTGTCCGGCGAGGAGTTCGCACGTACCAAATTCGGCAGCTCTGATTCTTACGATTCCGCCAAAGAGCTTAACTGGCTCGATTGGAACCGTGCATGGCAGAAGCGCGATTTGATTGAGTATTACGCGAAGTTGATTGCATTGCGCAAGTCTGATCCACAGTGGTTCGACGGCAATCGCAATATCGTCGATACGGAAGGCGACGAACTCGTGTTCCGCGTCGGCGATTATCTGATGGCCGCCAATCCAGGCAGACACGTCGGCGTTATTGACGTGGCCGTAACGGGTTTGGAACCGATTGGCGGAATACGGAGATACTGGTGTGGTCTCGGCTCGTCCGTCAGTCCGGTGGAAGGCAATGTGAGCGCAGGTGATGGCGATTATTTGATTGTTCCACCGCATACGTTTGCAATCTGGCGGTTGCAGTAATACTCTCAGTAGGGAAGCTACAAAACGGCGACCGCAAAGCTGCGGTTGCCGTAACAGATACGGCAATGGGGCCGGAAAACCAGAAAGGATACGAGAAGTGGGAGCCGGAGCTCATAATCCACGATATGAAGTGGTATTTTTCGACCTCTACGGGACGTTGATCGACATTCGTACAGACGAACAGAGCGAAACCGCCTGGCAGGCGCTATATGACTGCGTTTGCGAACTGGGTGCCGACTACGAATCGGTCGACGAAATGCGCGAACGCTTCGAAAAACTTGAGGCCCGCGAAATGGTCCATCAAGCCGATCGTGCAATCGTCCGTAACGGATGGGATGAATTCGATATCCTGCCGGTCTACCGGTCGCTGCTGATGAACCGTAGTGAGGAGGCTGAAAAGAAACTGGCACTGCCGCAAGCCGCGCTGAAAGCCGCATGGGCGTTCCGGCAGGGCAGCACCAGCATGATCCGCCTGTATCCGGGCGCACTCGACATGATCGAAGCATTGCAGGAGGCCGGCGTCGTCGTGGCGCTGCTAAGCAACGCACAAGCCTGCTATACTCGCCCCGAACTGGAAATGACCGGCTTGGCGAACGTACTGGACGACGTGATTATCTCCAGCGAAGAGAAAATCCGCAAGCCTGCCCGCGACTTGTACATGCTGGCTCTCGACCGCGAGTTCGTAATCGCAAAAAACGCGCTCATGGTGGGCAACGATGAAGCAAACGATATTATCGGAGCCAATTCCGCCGGTCTCGACGCAGCATACTTCCGTACGGAAATTTCGCCGATGAGCGACCCGCCCAAGTCGGAGCATGCGGTATGTTCGTTTACCGGTGCCGACTACGACGGTCTGCTGAAATTCGTGCTGAACGCGTGAAACGCGTGTAGGTTGCGTCTTGGGCGTACTGGGCGTCTTGGGCGCACGAAAGGCCGTATGCGGAACTGAGGAGGACATATGGAAAGCTATGCCGAGCAGGGTGCTGGAGCTGATTCGATTGAACAGATCGGATTCGGCGGCGCTCGCCGTACCAAGAAGAAGCACCGCGGACTGACGGTGTTCCAGCTCAAGGTCATCGGCGCTGTGGCGTTGGCTCTGTCAGCTGGTAGCACCACCATTGTGCCGCTGTTTTTCGGTTCCGACGTCAATAATATGACGTCGCTGACGGCGATGGTCCTGAGCGAAGTGGTGTCCTGGTTCGCCATTCCGATTTACGCGTGGCTGCTGGTGCAGGGTTTCCGTGAAACGCACAGCCGGGTCGCGTACGGCCTGCAGCTGTTCATTCTCGCCGTGGTGTGCGAGGTGCCGTACGACCTCGCCACATCGCATAAGGCTTTCGACCTGGGCTCGCAGAATCCCGTTTTCGGCCTGTTCGTTGCGTTTGTTGTGCTTGCCGCGCTCGACTGGGTGGCGTCGCGCTATCAGAAGGCCATGAAGGTGCTGTTGTCGGTCGGACTGGTGGTGATTGGTCTGCTGTGGGACCTGCTGCTGCGTATCGGCCTACGCCAGCACATGATGAGCATCGGTTCGGTGACGCTTGGCTTCGTGCTGATTTTCGCTCTGATGCGCCAGTATGAGAATTCGATGATGTTCACAGCCGGCCTGTTCGGCGCCGTGATGATGATCGCGCCGGGCGTGGGCGTGGCGTTCATGCACTACTACAACGGCAAGCTGGGCTATAAGCATCAGTGGACGAAATGGGCTTTTTACGCGGTTTACCCGGTTATTTTGATAATTTGTGCGATTTGTGCAACACTGGCGTGATTTTTGACAACGTTCGCAGTATGATAGAAACAGATTGAGAGAGCATCGCCGCTCAAGCGAGTGTTTCCAAGGTTGGAAACGTTTGTGATTATGATGCTAGAACCGCAAAGGGGTTGAGAGATGGATAGAGCAGGCATTCGCGAGGTGGCCAAGGCCGCGGGTGTGTCGATTTCCACGGTATCGCGCGCGTTCACGCGGCCGGAACTGGTGTCCGAACGTACGCGCCGCAAGGTGCTGGAAACGGCGGACAAGCTTGATTTCAACATCTCCCGTTCCGCCACGTCGCTGAAATCCGGCCAATCGTACCGTGTGGCGATGCTGATGAATGAAGAGATCACTAGCTGGTTCAATACGGAAGTGTTCGCTGGAATCGAATCCGTCATGCATAATGCCGGGTATGACGTATCGCTGTTCCAGCATGTCGACACCGCCGAAAATCGCAAGGAATTCTTCACGAATCTGCCGGTCCGCCGCAACGTGGACGCAGTATTCGTGACATCGTTCGGCGTGGAGCCGAAGGAAATCCAGCAGCTCAAGCGTATCCACGTGCCGATCATCGGCATCAATACGCCGACGCAAAACGGCTTCGACGCCACCATCTCCATCGATGATGAGGACGGCATGTTCACCGCCGCCCAGCATCTGATCAATCTGGGGCACAAGAATATCGTGTACGTGTGCTCCGATGCGGTCGATTCCATTAATTCCTCCATCGATGCGCGAGGACAGGGCTTCATCCGCGCCTGCAAGACGATGGGGGCCTCCCATGACTTCAAGTGGCGCGTCGTCTCTGTGCCGCGTGGCAAGACCTTCGCCGACTCGGCGTTGACCGCGCTGCTTGCGTTGGACGAGTTCCCGGACGCGATCTGCTGCCAGATGGATATGATGGCGATTCCGCTGGTGTTGCGTTTGGAACGTTACGGCCACCACACGCCTTCTGATTACTCGATTATCGGCTTCGACGATTCGCCGTACGCCGACACTGTGAGCCTGACCACCATGCGCCAGGATCCGTATGCGATGGGTCGCGCGGCCGCACAAAAGGCCATGAAGCTTATCGAAGGTGGGCCGCTTGAGAACGCGCATGAGATTGTGCGCGCCCAGCTCGTACTACGCGGCACCGATTCCGTGTACGGCACTGGCCGCTGAGAGCCGAGTCTCATTACCCTTCCGCAGCCCGTCAATGCCGACGGGCTGATTGTGATGGCCTGGGGTGGATTGATAAGGGATACCCCCACTGTAGTCACGGTGTGTGGCATACGTTTTCAGGAAAAAAATGAAACAATTTGCAGTGATGTGTTTCATGACACGCCAATCGGGGGCTGATGAATGATGAATTTCATTCAATGATCAGCATGTGTTTTTTGATTTTGCAATCGTTGACAAACCGTTGAATATCAGGCTTTAAAGCGTTGTCCCCGTGAGAGGGGACGAAAAAACGTATCGGGGGAGGGGGTGTGGGTTCTTTCTGTTTCATTTTGTTTTCATAACTGCAAAGGTTATCATAGTAAACCGTAGGTCAGAGAAAAAGGGAAAACAGAGGTTTCCGGCTGTGTTGCCGGAGATGGGAACAGCGCAGAAGCTATACGTAAAACAGAAGTGATAACGGCATTATGCAAAGGATATCAACCCTCGAGTTGAGGGGCTCAGAAGGGTGAACACTTTGCGGATAGGGGACAAGATGAGGCAATGGCGTAATGGTGTCGGCAACGCACCACGACACTATGCAGGAACGCGATCGGCAACCGGTCGCGTGCTTTCGCGTACCCGCTCCCTGACCGCCGCCATAGCGGTAGCCATGATGGCCACCGTCGCCGTCACTTCCCTCATTCCCACCTATAATGCCAAAGCTGACGAAAGTCGCAAGGACGGCGCAATCTGCACACCTACCACAGAACCGTTAGGCGATCAGACCTCCGGCAGCGGTAACGATGAAGGTATCGCTACTTTCGTTGGCGGTGACATGTATGTAGGTGGCAAGAAGTCGGGCATTACTTCTGCCAATAACAACAATGCGCCTGAGGGTTCTTACGCTGTTGAGGCCGAAGGCGTGACCGCTGTGAACGGAAAGCTTTTGCTTCATCCAATGAAGCAGGCTTGGAACATCTGGAATAAGGATGGCTCATTCAATCGTTCGCGTGGTTTTCGTTGGGGCATCGTCGGTTTTGGTTCGCAGTTCCGTCCAAAGGACGGCTCGACCGTGCTTTCGGTCGGTGGCAATAGCACCAATTCCGAGTTGAATTGGTTCGGTGGTGCTCAGGGCTGGACGGATGACGCTAATCAGGGATCCAGCTGGCTTGGAACCGGAGCGGGGAATGGCGCTACCGGCGAGACGAATGACCATAACTTTAGCGCGAACATTGCTGGTAATCAGACCACAGTGCAAAGCCGCAACACTTGGACGAACGGTGAACAGTATTCCGTATATGCCATGGGCGGCAACGGCAAAGTCAACTGGAATCACAGCAACACCGTTATTTCCGGAGTGAAGAATCCTTCGACGGGTTCGGATTACACGTATTCCGACTATAAGAATTATGTGGCTACGCTGTCCGGCAAGCTCGCGAAGATTTCTTCCAGCAACACTGTTGCGAAAGGCAATGAGGATAATTACACAGGTTCTCGTTACTCGTACAGCTACAACACCTACGAACACAACGTCTATCGGTTCGATATTCAGAACAATTCCAGGCAGACGGAAATCACGCTGACTGGCAACGGCAAAGACGAGTTGCAGGTGTTCAATTTGGACGCATCAAGGCTGAATAACATTGGTGATGCCGGCGTGGTGTTCAACTTCAAGAACATTTCCGACAATGCTTCGGTTGCCGTCAATATCAATGGTAATGGCAACGATGTGAAGTTCCGCAATGGCTGGCAGTTCAAATGGAACGACATTGATATCTCCGACGGCTACGTCATGATGAATTCGACGGGCACAAACCGCTACAACAATACGCATGGGCAGGAGTACGTCAAGCGCGCAAGCCAGCTGATGTGGAACTTCTATAACACCAATACCCTTACGATTCTTGGTGGTAAGGGGTCGGGGCGCATCAACACCGGCTGGTACAAGGATCAGAACCATGGTGATAAGGAAGACTGGTACAACGTCAACGTAACCGATGATCCGTCTGCCGCATGGATGGGTTCCGTTATGGTAACGGGCAACGATTCCGGTGCTGCAGGTAACTTCCAGTCGCATGTTTCCACCAACGGTCGTGTGTGGACTACCGGCGATTTCGAAATGTACAACAAGGATGTTGTTACCACAGGCAACGGTAATTTTGTCAACTCCGAAGGTAAATATTCCACCTCTGCAGTGGATATGGACCAGGAACGGCATAACCTGTCTTGGTACGGGCAGATGACCACCTCCTGCGCCGCGATCAAGTGGGATAAGGTCGATGCCGAGGGCAAGACGCTGAAGGGTACTTCGTGGACCGTGTACGGCACGAGGAATAATGCCATGAATGGCACGAACCCCATCACCACGGTTGCCGATGGCGGCTGGAATGATGCGGATGATGCGAATAACGGTAGCGTCACTTTGGGCAGTCTCGCAAAGAAGGCCACATACTACCTGAAGGAAAGCGGTACCGGCAGCAGCCAGTATGCGTTGAACACGAACATCTATCGCATCGTCACGCACGACAGTACGGATACCGTTTCAACCATCGACAAGGTGTACAGCGCTACTGGCGCTGAAATCACTGATGACACCGCCAAGCAGCTGTACAATGGTGCCATTGTCAACGTGAGTGCCGGCACTTCCATCGCATGGTCGAAGGTTGACGCAGAAGACCAGAACACGTTGCTCGCGGGTTCCACTTGGGAATTGACCAAGAAGGGCGATCCCGACCAGTCGTGGACTATTACGGATGATGATTCCGACAGCGAAATCGCAAACATCGTGGTCAAGATCAAGGGAGTTGAAGTTAGTTCGTGGAACTTCACGAATTCCACTCCGGTAAGCATTTCTTATGTTGCTGTGGATCAGAACGGCAACGAGCTCGCCACGAAGGTGCAGTGGAAGTCCGAAAGCCCTGCCGTTGCAGGCATTGCCAGCGATGGCGCGCAGTTGCAGCCGTATAGCGACGGCACTACGAACATCGTGTTCACAGCAGGTGACAAGACTCTGAGGTTCCCGGTTACGGTAAACGGTGTGACCGTGGAAAGTGCTGTGAGCATCGATAGGTATACCGAAGGCCAGGAAATCAGCTTGGAACAAGGCAAGACCATGACGCTGACGGCTACCGTGGCACCTGAAGACAACACGGTGAACTGGTTTTCGAGCAATACGGATGAGGTTTCCGTAAGCCCCTCAACCGGTACTGCTGTTACGGTAACCGCTAAGAACGCGACTTCAGGCTATGTGACCATCACTGCCACCGAGCAGCGTAGCCAGAAGAAAGCCACCCTGAAAATTAAGGTGACAAAGCCTGCTGCGACCACCACCACTGTGTATTTCAAGATGCAGGATGACTTCAACCAAAATAACGGTCAGAAGCTATTTCTGGAATGGAAGTACGCCAATGGAAGTTGGCCTGCAGACAAGGGCGATCAACCGAACCGAAAGCAAATGACCACCGCAAGTGGGTGTGGCGAATACGTCTCCTACACCATCAATTCGGTGATGCCATCTGATGCCATCTTCCGAATTCGCAGGGATAAGGCTAACTGGACCACTCCTCAATCCTTCTATCGCCCGAATACCGATGGCGGATACTCGTTCAACGGTGGAGACGTGGTGACGCTGGAAAGCAACACTAACGTGTATTACAGCGCACCTTCCGGCTGCACGGTGACCAGCGCATATGTGGAGAATCGCTCCCATCGTTCCACGGTGAAGAACGCGGTGTTCTATGACCAGCCGGTGGTCCGCGCTATTACCAATACGACTGCCAAGGCAGCTGACACGCGGCAGGATGAGGATCCGAAGGGCGGCCAGTTCAAGGTGTCCGATCTTACGAATGGCACCTACACGCTGAAGGAAATCAACGCCCCGAACGGTTTCGACGCCAGCAAGGCGAAGACCTACACCATCGTTATCAAGAATGGGCAGGTCACGAGCTCCGATCTTCCCGAAAAGGTCGAGAACCCGCGTCTTACCGGCAAGGCGACCTGGCAGAAGACCGACGATTCGAGTGAACTGAAGCTGCTGGCCGGTTCCGAATGGAAGCTGTACAAGACCAAGAACTTCTCGTGGGACGCCAACGGCAACGCCGAATACACGGAAGGTGATAGCGCCACGCCTATCGCAACCATCAAGGATTGCGTGAATAGCAGTGAGAAGACCTGCTCCGCGCAGACGGAATGGTATACGGATCGTGATGGCGACGCCGGTAAGTTCTCCATCGTTGGTCTTGAGTGGGGTGAATACCAGTTAATCGAGTCCAAGGCTCCTGACGGGTACAACATCGATACGACTCCGCACGTGTTCCGCATCGGGCCGGCCGAAGGCGCGAACGTGAAAGGCACGTGGTACACGTCTTCCGGTTTCAAGCCGGAGACTACCGCCGACTATCAGAAGTCTGCCGCATTCACCGTTGACGGTGGTTCCATTACCAACACCCCCGGCGTCGTTCTGCCTGGTACAGGCGGCGAGGGAGTAAACAAGATGTACGCTGCGGGATTCCTCGCAGTGGCGATTGCCGTGGCCGGTCTGGCCTTGAGCCTCAGGAGGCGGCAATGATGAACTCGTCTAGGAGAAGGGGGACTGGACCGTAGCGTAGCGACCCAATGCCCACTAGGCAATAACTGAATACACATAACTGAAGATTTCCAAGATTTCAAACAAATAAGAAAGGGAGAACAATGAACAAGGTTCTCAAGGGCCTCGTAGCCGTGGCAGCCACCGCGGCAATGGCCGTCGCCGGTTTCGCCGGCGCCTCCACCGCCATGGCGGCAGAGGGCGATGTTACTATCACCATTGGCTCGGAAACTACGCCTGCAAGCGTTGGCGATGTATACGCTGGCTATCGTCTGTTTGACGAAACTGAAGCCACTGTTGGTGAGAAGACCAATGTTGCATACCAGAAGCGTGCTGGCTGGGCTCACTATGATAAGGTTGCCGACGCAATTAAGGTTGTTGACAGCAGTTCTACCGTGACCAAGGACAGCAAGGTCGATGACTTTGTTGATGCCATTGGCAAGTTCAATACTGATCAGATTAAGAAGTTCGCTGAAAGCCTCTATAAGTCGTTGAAGACGGCCAACGTTGATGCTGATGCTATTTCCGCTGCGGTTGCTGACGATGCGACGTCTACTACATTGACTGGCCCGCAGGGCTACTACCTGATTGTTCAGACGGTTGCGGCTAACGATAAGGGCAAGACCATGTCTGCTGTGATCGTCAACACTGCAGGTCAGTCCGGTGTGACTGTTTCTCCGAAGAAGGATACTGTCACGGTCAGCAAGAAGGTCCAGGAGAACCAGGATGGCGTCAACAACCCGGATGCTGAAAACTGGGGCACCGCCGCCGATTATAATATCGGTGATTATGTCCCCTTCCAGCTGACGGGTACTCTGCCTGCCGACTATGCCGACTACAGCAGCTATGCATATACCTTCCACGATACTGCCTCCGCGGGTTTGACGTTTGTTAACGATGCTGCCCACCCGGTGAAGGTCTATGCTGTTAACGGAAGCAATAAGGTTGAGCTTAAGGCAGACGCTACCAACGGTTATCAAGTTCTGACTAAGGGCATTAGCACTGGTGAGACCTTCAATGTGAAGTTTGCCGATCTGAAGAAGGCTCAGGCTGCCAATGATAACACTGTGAACATCGATAAGGACACCAAGATTGTCGTCGAATACTACGCTCAGCTGAACGCTAACGCTGTGCTTGGTGCTAACGGCAACCCGAACGAGGTCTACCTGGAGTTTTCCAACAACAAGTATGGTGAAGGCACTGGTAAGACCGAAAACCATAAGGTCACCGTGTTTACCTTCAAGCTGGAAGTCACTAAGTATGGTAAGACCGACAGTGGTAAGGAAGCTCTGAATGGTGCTGGCTTCACCCTGTACAAGGCTACCAAGGCGAATCCGACGGACAGCGATTACACCAAGGTTGGCGGAGAGGTTAAGAATCTCGATGGCAATGTCTTCGACTTCACTGGCCTCGATTCCGGCTACTACAAGATTGTGGAAACCACGACTCCTAAGGGCTACAACACCATCGACCCGATTACCTTCACTGTGACCGCTACCTATAATTTCGCTGATGAGCCGGGTACTCTGACTGACTTGACGGTAACTGATGTGAAGGTCGGCGGCGTTGCATCGGCTGAGCAGACGTTCACTGTTAACAGGGGAACCGGTGAGGCTGGCACTGCTCAGATCAAGACCGACGTGGTCGATATCCCAGGCAGCAAGCTCCCGTCCACCGGTGGTATGGGCACTGTGATGCTGTACGTGGCTGGCATCGCCGTGTTCGTGCTTGCTGGCGCGACCCTGGTGATGGCTCTGCGTCGTCGCAATGCCTGATCCTCCGGATTCCATAAGAATCTGAAGTAACCATGCAAAACCCGTGAGCCGCGTTGACACAAGTCAGCAGCGGCTTACGGGAATCGCAATACATAATTTAAAAACTAAAAATTAAATAATAACTGAACCCACATATGCTGGGCTGGACCACCTCAATCCCTTGTACACTGCCTAATTTTCTTGAGTATCCAGCCTGGCTCCATATATTTTCCGGTTTGCCGTTGGGGGCGAATCAAACATGCTTACTTTCCAATCCACAGAAGAGGGGTCGGCAATGAAGGAACGCACGATCGCAAGCCGCGTCATCGCCGCATGCTGCGCAATCGCCGCCACATTCGCCGCGGCAGCCTGTGCATTCACTACTCGCGATGCCGTCGCGGCGCCAACAACAGACTCTGCCAGCGGCAGCATCGCCATTTCTTACCAGCATAAAAGCTCGGACTCCGAAACTGGCGACGATTCTACCAACTTCGCCATTTCGGACGCCAGCTTCAACCTCTACAAAGTCGGGCAGATCCCGGCAAGCGGCGGCGCCACCTTCGAACCCGTCGCACCGTTCACCGACTCCACCGCCTACCCCGTCGACTGGTCGAAGATGACCGGCAAGGACGCGCAAGTGTGGCGAGACATGGCCAACACGCTCGCCGGACTCATCGCGGTGAACAAACCCGACGCCACGGCAACCGGCGTCACCAACACCTCCGGGCATCTGACCTTCACCGGACTGTCCGACGGCCTGTACTTGGCCGTGTCCGACAGCGTTGACGTGAAGGTCACCAACGCCTCCGGAAAGAACCAGACATGGACGTGCTCTTCCGGCAGCATGCTCGTCGCAGTGCCCGAAGACGGCGTCTCCGGCGGGTCGCGTGTGCTGAGTATCGAACCGAAAACCGAATGTGTGGCGCAACCGCCGAAAACCGTGGAACGCACTGTGCGCAAAATCTGGAATGACCGGAACAATTCCGACGGCAAGCGCCCCGAATCCATCACCGTGAAACTCCTGCGCGACGGCGAGCCCGTGGAAAACGTGAAGCTGAACGAGTCCAACAAGTGGACGCATTCGTGGACGGATCTCGACGCGGACCACGAATGGACCGTGGTCGAAGCGGCGGTGCCCGACGGCTACACCACCATCTCCGATGTGGAAGGCGACTCCACTGAAATCACCAACACGCACACGCCACCCACCACGCCGGACCAGCCGCACACCGGCGCCGACGTGCAGCAGGCCGCTTGGATTGCCGTGGCCATCTTGGGCGCTGGCTTGGTGCTGCTGATCGTTGCCAAGACGGCTTTGCGGAAGCGGGCGTAGCATAAATAACGTGACGGATGAATCGGACGCCAAGCCAGCTGCGCAAGTCGAATTGGATGCGCAGGTTAAACCGGGTGCGCAGGTTAAACCGGCTGCCAAGCATAAGAAATCGAATGCGCTGCTCAATGTGATGATTGCCATTTCCGCAATCGCCATGATCGGTGCGCTGGGTCTCATCGCGTATCCGACATTCAGCGACTGGTGGAACCGCATGCACCAGTCATACGCCGTAGCAGGCTACGTGGAACAAACCAAAGACATGTCCGGCGCCGAACGCAAAGCCATGCTGAAAGCGGCGCACGAATACAACGAACGGCTCGCCGCGAACGGCGATCGGTGGCACATGACCGACGCGCAGAAGCGCGAATATGATGAAACGCTCGACGTGACCGGCACCGGCATCATGGGATATGTGACCATCCCGCGCATCAAAGTGAAACTGCCCGTCTATCACGGCACCAGTGACGGCGTACTGCAGATAGCCGCCGGGCATCTGGCCGGAACCTCGCTGCCAGTAGGCGGAGCGACCACGCATGCGGTGGTCTCCGGACACACCGGACTGCCATCCGCGCGACTGCTCACCGGCCTCGACGAACTGAAAAAAGGCGACACGTTCGCATTCCACGTGCTCGACCAAACGTACACGTACAAAGTGGACCAGATCTCAGTGGTGCTGCCGAGCGAAATCAGCAAACTGAATATTGAGTCCGGGGCCGATTACGCGACGCTGATCACGTGCACGCCGTACGGTGTCAACTCACACAGGCTGCTCGTGCGAGGGCACCGGATTCCGAACCCCAAAGTGCCAGACAAGACGCAATACGACGAGCCGGGCGAAATGACAGCCGTGGCGGCTGCGGTGATCGGACTGCTCGTGTTTGTGGCTGGCTGCGCTTTTGTGGGGCTCGCGCGGCTATGGCGACGCTCCTGGATTGTGCGGCACGGGTTGTGCGCCGGGGCCGGCGCGCGCCATTCGTCTGGTGTTCGGGGGTAGTGTCTAGCCTAGCGCCGCCGCAGGCCGGTGACATCGCTTCTCCGGTGTGCGGGGGTGTGCGTCTGGTCGTGCTCGGTATGTGGTGCGTGGTGTTTGTGTGCTTGTGGTACGTGTTGTGTTTCAGTGTGTGTACTTGTGTTTGCGTGCGTGTGCATGTCTGATGTTGCGCAGGGGTGTTGTTGCGGTGCGCATATGGCCTGAATCGTGCTGAAGCATGGGTTGTGAGCGGATGGGGGTATTATTCGGCCTGTTTCGGACGCTTTTGATGCCCCTTTTCGCTCATGACTTGCGATTTTGCCGGTCCGCGCGCGGTCGTGTGCGTACGGGGGTGTGTGCAATGGGTCTTGCGTGGGTGTAGGCGCGCGGGTGTGCCGGTGTAGGCGTGGGTGTAGGCGTGCGGTCGTGGTTTTGGCTGGGTATCTGGCTTATGGATGGCGGATTCGGCCGGGCGTCCGGTGGTATCTCGCTTATAGGTGGCGGGTCGGTTTGGGCAATAGGTCGTTAGGGGGTAGCATGCATGCCCCCTAGATGTCTTGTTTCCGCAAGGGGCCGCCATCTATAAGCGAGATACCATCCGTCGATCCCGCGAATCCGCCATCTATAAGCGAGAAAGCGCGTGAACCGGGCGCTGCGGCGGCGAAATCGCAAAATTATGGAATCGGCTGATTACTGCGCGCGGCAGGTGGGTAGTATCGGGCGCGGAAGACGTGGAAGGAGCTGCCATGTGTGATGAAGGGGAAACTGCGGATCAGGCGGATGCCGTACGAACGGAATCGCAAAAGATGGAATCGCGAGCGGGGGAGACGGCGCTTGATGGGTCGGCGCGCAGCATCATCGTGCTGATTGTGGTCGGCATGTTGGTGGGGGTGCTGTCGGGCACGTTCGGCATCGGCGGCGGCACGGTGATCGTGCCCGCGCTCGTCTGGCTCGGCCTGTCGCAACGCAACGCGGCCGCCACGTCCACGCTGGCGATCGTGCCGACCTCCATTTCCGGTGTTGTTTCGTACGCGACCGGCGGACATGTCGACTGGCTCGCCGCGGTCCTGCTGTTCTGCGGTATGTTCGTCGGCGGGCAGATCGGCAGCTGGCTGCTGTCGCGGCTGCCGGAACTGGTGCTGCGGTGGATTTTCGTGGCGTTTCTCGTGTTCGTGGTGATCAATTAGGTGAGTTTTGTGCCGTCACGCGACCACCAGATCGTCATGACGGTGGCGACCGGTGTCTGCCTGGCGCTACTGGGTGTGGTCATCGGCATGCTGGCGGGATTGCTGGGTATTGGTGGCGGCGCGCTGGCGGTGCCGGCGTTGTCGATTCTGTTCGGCGCATCCGACCTGATCGCGCGTGGCACCTCGCTGCTGGCCATGTTCCCGAATTCGATCACGACCAGTGTGGCGAATATGAAGCGCAATCTGGTGCATGTGAAGGCCGCGCTGATCATCGGGTTGGTGGCGGCTGTGACCGCGCCGCTCGGCACGTGGATTGCGGGGGAGGTTTCGCCACGAGTTGGGGCGATTATGTTCGCCTGCTATCTGTGCGTGCTGCTGGTGCGGTCCGTGTTCGTGGCCGTAAAGGCCACGCGCGCGGCGCGGGTTGCGCGGGGCTGAGTGGCGCGGGCATTTTTCCCAGTGGCTGGATGATTTAGTCGCGTGAGTGGTGCGTCAGAGGTGGTTTTTATCCAGTCACTGGGATTTTTGGCGTGTGAGTGGGGTCTGAGAGGTTGGATTTATCCAGCCAGTGGGGGATTTTGGCTTGTGGGGTGCGGTGGGGGTGTTGTTTGACGGAATATGGCGATTTTATTGGCCGTACTCCCCCTGTTCATGCGGTGGATATGTTGCGGTCATCATATGGCGATGAGTGTTCATCTGCCGTTCTTCTGTAGTGCGGTGTGCGTTGGCTTGAGGCACATAGCGTGAGCAGTGGAATCGAAAGATCCAAGCAAATGCAGTTGCGGAAAGGTTCCGCATAGCTGGAAGGTATAGCCGAAAACGGGACTCCGAAATCGGGAAACCGAATCGGGAAACCGCCTCGATCGCAACGAATCGACGAAACCGGACGGCACAGACGAAACTGCATGGAAGAAAGAAGAAACATGAGCAAGCACAAGGCTCTCACGGGCGCAATCGCGGCCCTCGCCTCCGTCGCAACGCTCGGCGCGCTCGCCGCACCGGCGCTCGCAGCTGACACCACCTACAGCCCCAACGGCAAGCCGGTCGCGGAACTCGCCAAGCATGGCGGCGCGCAGCGCATCGCCACCATCGGCAACAAGAACGCGAAGAACGTCATCCTGTTCCTCGGCGACGGCATGGGCGATTCGGAAATCACCGTCGCCCGTGACTATCTGAAGGGCGCCAACGGCCACTTCGACGGACTTGACGCGGTCGGCCAGCCGAGCGCGCTTGACGACGTGCAGGCGGGCACCGGCCAGTACACGACCTTCTCGGTCGGCAACGGCAGCAAGGACAGCGCTGTCGGCAAGGATGGCGACGGCAAGCTGGTCGCCAACCCCAATCCGGGCAAGCTTACCCCCGTAACCGATTCCTCCGCATCCGGTTCCGCATGGGCCACCGGCACCAAGACCTACAACAACGCCGTTGACGTTGATATTTACGGCAATCCGCAGCTGAACCTCTTCGAGCTGGCCAAGGCGGCCGGCAAAGCCACCGGCAATGTGACCACCGCCGAAATCCAGGATGCTACCCCGGCCGTGCTGGAATCGCATTCGTCCGAACGTGCCTGCTACGGCCCACAGGGCAAGACCGACGGCACGTCCAACAATGCCTCCAAGCAGTGCCTCATCAACCAGCTTAAGGAAAACGGCGGCATCGGCTCCATCTCCGAGCAGCTGCTCGACACCCGCGCTGACGTAACCATCGGCGGTGGTTCCAAGTACTTCCGTCAGACCGTGCAGGGTGGTGAATACAAGGGCAAGACCGTGTGGGAACAGGCCAAGGAAATGGGCTTCCAGACCGTCGAGAACGATCCGGCCGCGATGAACGCCCTGCAGTACAAGGACAACCAGCCGGTGCTCGCTCTGATGAGCGACGGCAACATGCCGACCAAGTTCGACCCGTCCAAGGCCACCGCCAAGGATCCGGCCAAGGACGCCAACCCGACCGTGTGCACGCCGAACGCCAATTGGCTCGGCAACCAGGGCTCCTCGCTCAAGGACATGACCAAGAAGGCGCTCGATTTGCTGAACGACAACCCGAACGGCCAGAAGAACGGCTTCTTCCTGCAGGTCGAGGGCGCCTCGATCGATAAGCAGGACCACGCAGGCAATGCCTGCGGCCAGATTGGCGAGACCGACGACTTCGACCAGGCCATTGCCTACGCCATGCAGAACGTGGACCTCACGAACACGCTGGTGATCGTCACCGCCGACCACGCGCACACCTCCCAGATCCTCAACGCCCAGCCGGCTTACGCACTGTCCACCGTGCTGAAGACCGCTGATGGCAACAACATGGTCGTCTCCTACGGCACCGCCCAGGACGATTCTCGCGATGCAGACGGCGGCTACAACGGCGGCGACATGGAGCACACCGGCACCCAGCTGCGTATCGCGGCTTCCGGCCCTGGCGCACAGCGCGTCATCGGCCTGACCGACCAGACCGACAACTTCTACACCATCGCTGGCGCTCTGGGACTGGCCACTTCCACCGAATCGCAGAAGGCACTGTCTGACAACGGCACTGTGAAGGTCTCTGCTGCCGACGGTAAGTTCACCGCGGACGTCGATGGCTTCAACGGCGACGCTGTGCTCAGCTACGAGCTGAAGGACAAGAACGACAAGACCGTGGCCGCGTCCGATTCCTCCACTCCGCTCTCCGGCGTGCGCGTCAAGACCGCACAGACCACTCCGATCGCGCTGGACGGCGTCACCGAAGGTTCCGAATACAAGCTCACCGTCACCGGCCGCCAGTCCGGCAAGGCCGTGACCGTCGACTTCCAGGCTCCGGCCGCCAACTCCGCCGATAAGAACAACGGCAAGCCGGGCGCTGGCAACGCTGACAAGAACGGCGTGATCGCTTCCGGCAAGGTCAACAACGATACGAAGGCCGGCCCGTTTGGCGCCGCACTGCTCGGCAAGACCGGCACCGCTGTGCTGGCTGCGGCTGTTGCGATCGCCATGCTGGTTGCCGTCGCGATGCTCATCAAGACCGCGAAGGCCGCCAAGAACGACCGCTGATTGGCTGAATAACCTCCGATAATCCCCGAAACCGCCGCCGCTGAGATGCTCCCCAGCGCCGGCGGTTTTGGGTTTTGCGCAAAGTTGAGTGAGGTGTGCTCAAGAATTTTTGCGATTTCGGGAATAATAACTTGCGATTCAAAGTTGAGTGGTGTAGGCTCAAGTTTTGGAAAGCATGAGAGACGGCAATCCGGAAACGGCGATCCGAAACTCGAGCGAAGAACGAAAAGAACGTATAGCGAACCTATCTACAAAGGAGACAAGTTATGGGACGCGCAGTTGGCATCGATCTGGGTACTACCAATTCCTGCATCGCAACTCTTGAAGGTGGCCAGCCCACCGTTATCGTGAACGCCGAAGGCGCTCGCACCACACCGTCGGTCGTGGCATTCAGCAAGTCCGGCGAGATTCTGGTCGGCGAAGTCGCCAAGCGCCAGGCCGTCACCAACGTCGACCGCACCATCAGCTCCGTCAAGCGCCACATGGGCACCGACTGGACCGTTGAGATCGACGGCAAGAAGTGGACCCCGCAGGAGATTTCCGCCCAGGTCCTGATGAAGCTGAAGCGCGACGCCGAAGCCTACCTTGGCGAACCGGTCACCGACGCCGTCATCACCTGCCCGGCATACTTCAACGATGCCCAGCGTCAGGCCACCAAGGACGCCGGCACCATCGCGGGCCTGAACGTCCTGCGTATCATCAACGAGCCGACCGCTGCGGCACTGGCTTACGGCCTTGAGAAGGGCAAGGAAGACGAGCGCATCCTGGTCTTCGATCTCGGCGGCGGCACCTTCGATGTGTCTCTGCTGGAAATCGGCAAGGACGACGACGGCTTCTCCACCATTCAGGTGCAGGCCACCAACGGCGACAACCACCTGGGCGGCGACGATTGGGATCAGAAGATCATCGACTGGCTCGTCGGCGAAGTCAAGAACAAGTACGGCGTTGACCTGAGCAAGGACAAGATCGCCCTGCAGCGTCTGAAGGAAGCCGCCGAGCAGGCCAAGAAGGAACTGTCCAGCTCCACCAGCACCTCCATCTCCATGCAGTACCTGGCCATGACCCCTGACGGCACCCCGGTGCACCTGGACGAGACCCTGACCCGTGCCCACTTCGAGGAAATGACCTCCGACCTGCTGGGCCGCTGCCGCACCCCGTTCAACAACGTGCTGCGCGACGCTGGCATCAGCGTCTCCGACATCGACCACGTGGTCCTCGTCGGTGGCTCCACCCGTATGCCGGCCGTCAAGGAGCTCGTCAAGGAGCTCACCGGCGGTAAGGAAGCCAACCAGTCCGTGAACCCGGATGAAGTCGTGGCCGTCGGCGCAGCCGTGCAGTCCGGCGTCATCAAGGGCGACCGTAAGGACGTCCTGCTTATCGACGTGACCCCGCTGTCCCTCGGCATCGAAACCAAGGGTGGCATCATGACCAAGCTGATCGAGCGCAACACCGCCATCCCGACGAAGCGTTCCGAAGTCTTCTCCACCGCTGAAGACAACCAGCCGTCCGTGCTCATCCAGGTCTACCAGGGCGAGCGTGAGTTCGCTCGCGACAACAAGCCGCTGGGCACCTTCGAGCTGACCGGCATCGCTCCGGCTCCGCGTGGCGTCCCGCAGATCGAAGTCACCTTCGACATCGACGCCAACGGCATCGTGCACGTGTCCGCCAAGGACAAGGGCACCGGCAAGGAACAGTCCATGACCATCACCGGTGGTTCCGGCCTGCCGAAGGACGAGATCGACCGCATGGTCAAGGAAGCCGAAGCCCACGAGGCCGAGGACAAGAAGCGTAAGGAAGACGCCGAGACCCGCAACCAGGCCGAGTCCTTCGCCTATCAGACCGAGAAGCTCGTCAATGACAACAAGGACAAGCTCTCCGACGATGTGGCCAAGGAAGTCACCGACAAGGTCAACGAGCTCAAGGAAGCCCTGAAGGGTGAGGACATTGAGAAGATCAAGTCCGCCCAGACCGAGCTGATGACCTCCGCCCAGAAGATCGGCCAGGCCCTCTACGCACAGCAGGGTGCCGCCGACGCCGCCGGTGCGGCCGGCGCTGCTGGCGCAGGCGCTGCCGGCTCCGCTTCCAACGGCTCCGACGACGACGTGGTTGACGCCGAAGTCGTGGACGATGACGACAAGGACAACAAGTAATCATGTCCGATTTCAACAAGGACGAGTACCTGAACGACCTGCCCGACATGGATGACCTGTCCGGGCAGGCCGCCCCGGCCGCCGCTTCCGCTGCTGACGGCGCTTCCGCCGATTCCGCCGCTGGCGCAACGCAGGAAGGTGCAGCTCAGCCGGCTGCCGCGCAATCGCAAGAAAATGGCGATTCCGCTGCCGCTGACGGTGCTGACAAGGCAGACGCTGCCGACGGCAAGGCCGACGATACGCTGACCCCCCTTGGCCAGGCCAAGAAGGAAGCCGCCGAATATCTGGAGGCGCTGCAGCGCGAACGTGCGGAGTTCATCAACTTCCGCAACCGCGCGCAGAAGGAGCAGGAACGCTTCCGTCAGCACGGCATCATCGACGTGCTGACCGCCCTGCTGCCGGCCCTCGACGACATCGACCGCATTCGCGAACACAGCGAAATGGACGATTCGTTCAAGGCCGTCGCCAACAAGATCGACAAGGCGTTCGAGAAGTTCGGCGTTGAGAAGTTCGGCGAAAAGGGCGAGGATTTCGACCCGACGAAGCATGACGCGATCCTGCACAAGCCGGATCCGAATGCCGAGAAGGAAACCGTCGACACCGTGGTGGAAGCCGGCTACCGCATCGGCGACCGCGTGATCCGCGCGGCCCGTGTGGTCGTGGCTTCTCCGCAGAACTGATCGCGCATTCGCACAATCCGCGTATCCGCGCGAAACGCATGTGACGAGTAATCGGGCCCCTCTGAAAAACGAGGGGCCTTCGATTACCTGAAACAACGGTTCAACGACAACTGTTTGAAAGTTTGAAAAACTGTACTTTTTACTGCATGAAAACCTCACGAAAGGAGGCACATCATGGCTGAGAATGAATGGCTGAGCAAGGATTTCTATAAGGTCCTCGGTGTCTCCAAAGACGCCACCGACGCCGAAATCACCAAAGCGTACCGCAAGCTGGCGCGCAAATACCATCCCGACCTGAACAAGACGAAGGAAGCGGAGGAGAAGTTCAAGGACATCTCCGAAGCGTACGACGTGCTGAGCAACAAGGAGAATCGTCAGAAATACGATGCGATCCGCCAGTTCGGCATGGGCGGGGCGCGTTTCTCTGGCGGCTCCGGCCAGGGCGGGTTCGACGCTTCCGGATTCTCGGATATCTTCGGTTCGATGTTCGGCGGCAACGGCGGCAATGTGCGCTTCAGCACGTCCGGCGGCGGTCCGAGCAATCTCAACGACATCTTCTCGATGTTCGGCGGGGCTGCCGGTGGGCGTGGCGGTGCGAGCTATGGCGGTTCGCGTTACGGTAACCCGTATGAGGAGCCGCCGACTCCGCAGCGCGGCGATGACCGCAAGTCCAAGATCACGTTGACGTTCCGTCAGGCGGTCAAGGGCGCTACCGTGTCGCTGCGCGTGGACGGCAAGCAGTTCAAGACGCATATTCCCGCCGGGGTCAAGGACGGGCAGAAGATTCGTATCGCAGGCAAGGGCAAGCCGGGCAGCAACGGCGGCGCGAACGGCGACATGTATCTGACCGTGCAGGTGAAGCCGGATCCGCGGTTCACGATGCGTGGCCATGACATCGTCATGGATGTGCCGGTGACCGTAGGCGAGGCTGTGGCCGGTGCCCGCGTGGAAGCGCATGACATCGATGGCGAGACCGTCACGTTCAAGGTGCCGGCGGGCTCGTCCAGTGGCGCGGAGATCCGTGTCAGCGGCAAGGGCGTTCAGTCCGCCACTGCCGGCGACCTGATTGGTTGCGTGCAGATTCGCGTGCCCGCGAAGCCGGGTCTGGGCGCGAAGCACGCCGCGAAGGAATTCGACAAGTCCGTCGAAGGCTACGCCGAAGCGGTTGCCGCCGAGCGGTAATCCTCCCGGCGGCATCTCGCATCGTCGCGGAGCGACTGGGGGCACCATCACCCCGCAGCCGATAATCAACGTTAAGGAGATGATGATCATGGCGCGAATCGCACAGGAAGCCAGGCGTGCGTATGCTGCTTGCGCCGCGGCGTTGGTCTCCGGCGGCGTTGATCTCGATGCAATCGACGCGCTCGGCTTGAACGTGGAGATGCCGGTGTTCACGGTGAGCCAGGCGGCTCAGATCGCGGGTGTGCATCCCCAGACGCTGCGCCAGTACGACCGCCTTGGCCTGGTGGTGCCTCAGCGCACGGGGGGTGGTGCGCGGCGCTACACGCTTCGTGACGTGGCGCGTCTTGCACAGGCGCAGCAGTTGAGCCAGGACGAGGGTATCAATCTCGCAGGCGTCACGCATATTCTTTCGTTGCAGGAGGAGAACAGGCAGCTGCGCCGGCAGATTCGGCATCTTCGCCGTCGACTGGACGGCGATAGCGTGTTCGAGGCCGGTATGGATGGTGAAGTCGTCGAGGTGCGGCAGTCGCCGTTCTATCATGTGCGTCGGCGCGGACGCGCATATATCGCACCGTTGCAGATCACATCCGGTCGCGAATAGGCGGCCGTCATCCCGTCATAGTCCCATCTGGCATCCGCTGGATGGGACTTTTGTCGTATGGGGACGTCTTGTATCCCGCCATCGTCCCGTTTTATTCCTGTCGGATGGGACTTTGGGCGGGTGCTGGATGGGAAGTGGGGGAATGATACGGAATTGCAGACAATTGTATGTCATTTTGTTCACAATGTAGGCTATAATACTGTACCCGACAGCGATTTTGCTATGCCAATGAAGATTGAATAGCAAGATACTATACAAATAACGCTTGATGGTGAGGAAGCCATGCCGTCCCATAGGTGGAACGGCGGTCGGGGCCCAAAGTCGTGACCCGGCGTTGCACAGGAGAGGAACACACATGGTTCGTTCGACCAAGCCATCGCTGCTGCGCCGTCTTGGCGCGCTGGTGGCGGCCGCTGCCATGCTGGTGGTACTGCCCGCAGGGGTATCCACCGCGAGTGCGGCCAGCGATGATGCTGACATGCTCACCGTCACGATGACGCGTACCGACGCCCTCGGCGACGAGGTATATGTCGGTGACACGCTCACCTACAGTTTCACCAACACCAACAACACGAGTTCGGCATTCACCGCATTCCCCGCCGAGTCGAATCTGAGCGGTGTGCTGACCACAGGAACGCCGAACTGCCGTTATGAGAACCTTGCGGGAGGCGCTTCCTACCCTTGCTCCACGGCCAGCCACACCATCACTGCGGATGATCTCACGGCCGGCAGCTTCACCCCGCGTACCGTGTGGAAGGCCACCTCTGACCGAGGGGGCACTCAGGTGCTGCAAGACAACATCGTCTCCACCGGCGATACCGTCACCGTGAAGGAAGGCAAGCGCCCCGATCCGGCCACCATCCCCACAGACCGTGCCGATGGCGAGGCCGTGCGCCTGGCCACCGCCCGCCAGAACCTCGGTACCGAATGCTACCGTATTCCGGCGCTCGCCGAGGCGCCCAACGGCTGGATCCTCGCCGCATTCGACCAGCGTCCCAATACGGCGATGGCCAACGGCAGCGGCGTCAAGTGCTGGGATGCCCCGCAGCCGAACTCCATCGTGCAGCGCATTTCCAAGGATGGCGGCAAGTCGTGGACGCCGATCCAATATGTCGCGCAGGGCAAGAACGCCCCGGAACGCTACGGCTATTCCGACCCATCCTATGTGGTCGATAAGGAGACCGGCGAGATCTTCCTGTTCTTCGTTCACTCGTACAACAAGGGCTTCGCCGACTCTCAGCTTGGCGTCGATGAGAGCAACCGCAATGTGCTGCATGCGGTCGTCGTCAGCTCAAAGGACAACGGCGAGACGTGGAGCAAGCCGCGTGACATCACCGCTGACATCACCAAGGGTTACGAGAACGAGTGGAAGTCCCGTTTCGCCACCTCCGGTGCCGGCATCCAGCTCAAGTACGGCAAGTACAAGGGTCGTCTGATTCAGCAGTATGCCGTGGGCCGTACGACCGGTTCGAACGCCGCGGTATCCGTGTACTCCGACGACCATGGCAAGACCTGGCAGGCCGGCAACCCGGTGACGGGCATGCTGATGGATGAGAACAAGGTCGTGGAGCTGTCTGATGGCCGTGTGATGCTCAACTCCCGCCCGGGTAACGGTTCCGGTTACCGTCGCGTGGCGATTTCGGAGGACGGCGGCGTGAACTACGGTACGGTCAAAAATGAGACGCAGCTGCCGGATCCGAACAACAACGCGCATATTACGCGCGCGTTCCCGAATGCTCCCGAGGGTTCGGCGAAGGCGAAGGTGCTGCTGTACTCGTCACCGCGCGCGAACAACGAGGGCCGTGCGAACGGCGTGGTCCGCATCTCGCTCGATGACGGTACCACGTGGTCATCCGGAAAGCTGTACAAGGAAGGCTCGATGGCCTACTCGGTCATCACCGCGCTGAGCGGTGCCGCTGGCGGTGGTTATGGTCTGCTGTACGAAGGCGCTTGGGTCACCGGCGGCGGCATTGACAGCCACGACATCATGTACACGCACATTTCCATGGATTGGCTCGGCTACCTGTCCGCCACCGCAGATGACGTGACCGCTTCGGTTGAAGAGGGTGCCAGCACGGTGGACGTGACCGTTCCGGTGAGCAACGTCGGTTCTGTGGATTACACCGGCGTGACGGTGACTCCGGCCGATCTGCCGACCGGATGGTCTGCCTCTCCGGTGAACGTGGGCGCTCTTGCCGGCGGCGCGTCCAAGGACGTGACCGTCACGGTGAATGTTCCCGCAACTGCCAAGAAGGACGATGTCGCCAAGATCGTCCTGCGCGTGACCGGCACGTCCGCTGCGAATGCCAACGCCACGACCGGCTTTGACGGCTCCATCACGGTGAACGTCACCGAAAAGAGTGAGCCCGATCCTGAGCCGGAGCCGACCATCACGGGTGTTTCGGCGGTGACGTCGCAGGCTGGTGTGAAGGTCGGTGACGTGTTTGATGCGTCGAAGGTGTCGGTGACCGCGGCGATGAGTGATGGTTCGTCGAAGGCGTTGGCTGCCGGCGAGTATTCGCTGTCGGCTGTGGATGCTGACGGCAAGGCGGTCGATTTGGCTGAGCCGTTCGCGGCGGCTGGTGTGGTGACGGTCACGGTGAGTGTGCCTGTGGAGGGTGCGAATCCGTTGACGGCATCGTTCACCATCGACGTGGCCGAGAAGAGCGCCGATCCTGAGCCAAAGCCCGAACCCAAGCCCGAACCGGAGAAGCCGGCCGGACCGAAGGTCGACGTGCCCACCGAGAAGCCCGGCCTGTCCAAGACCGGCGCTTCCACGGCAGGCATGTCCATCGTGTTCGTCTTGTTGGCACTGTCCGGTGTCGCGGCGTTGTCGCTGCGCCGCCGCTCCGTTCACTGATCTGACCGAGACCTCACTGCCGCGGCGGTAAACCGCCCGGCCGATGAGTGACGGCATACAGGAAAAGCCCCCGAAACACGGGGGCTTTTTCATGTTGTAATTCGTTCACTCTGTAGACTACAATGAGGGAAATTTCAGCGTATCGCTGTGATTCTCATATAACCGATAGTTCATAAAAATCATGCGGTAAAGAAGCCGACTGCGCCGAAGAAGACGCTGCTACCCCCGTATCGGTCCGGAAGCTGACCTGCCGCAGAGAAGAAAGTCTCGATATGACCACAATATTCCGACGTGCCACGGCAAAAACGCTGATGCGCAAGCTCAGCGGGCTGCTGGTGGCCATCGCCATGCTGGCAGTGCTGCCGGCTGGCACCATCAGCGCGAATGCGGCGGACGAACCCCCTCAAGAATATCTGCAACTCACCCTGACCCGCACCGACAGCAACGGCACCCCGGCCGAAGTCGGCGACAAGCTCACCTACAGTCTCGGCTACAAAAACGTTTCCGATACCGGTTTCATTGTGCATCCCACGGCGTCGAACCTCAACAATGTCGCCACGCCGCAGTCGGCGAGCAACCCCAATCCCATGTGTCGGTGGGGGAATCTCGCGGCGGGTGCTTCGGCTGCATGCACTTGGAGCGCGAGCAAGGAGTTCGCCTACCATGTGGTGACCGAAGATGATGTCGCAAACGGCTTCACGCCCACCGCGACCGTGGCGGCGACCACTCAGGACGGCACCAATGGCGTTCTGCAAAGCGTCGACATCACCGGCGAGACGGTGCCGGCCGTCCCTGCGACCTCCACACTGCGCGTCGCCATGCAGCGTACCGATACGCTCGGCGATAATGTGAAGATCGGCGACCGGCTGACCTTCAACTTCACCTACACCAACAAAACCGCGCAGAAGATTTATGCCTACCCGAGCGAGTCGAACATCGAACGCGTGGACGTGGTGTCCTATCCGAGAAACAGCTGCCGATCCGGAGTGGAGGCCAACCGGACCGCATCATGTGGGTTCGCCTATCACGTCATCACCGCTGAGGACGTCGTGGCTCGCAGATACACGCCGACAGCCACATTCCGCGCCACATCGGACCGCGACGGCACGCAGGTGCTGCAAGATGACATGACGTTCACCACCGGCACGGTGACCGTCGCGGGGCCGGCCGACGACGCCGCGTCCACGCCGACGGAGCGCAAAGACGGCGAACCGCTCCTGCTGGCAACCAACAAGCAGATCGGTGACACCGATTACTACCGCATCCCCGCCATCGCGCAGGCACCCAACGGCTGGATTCTCGCCGCATGGGATTTGCGGCCGAAATCGGCGGCGGACGCGCCCAACCCGAACTCGATCGTGCAGCGCATCTCCAAGGACGGCGGCAAGTCATGGGAGACGCTGGCATACGTGGCGCAGGGACGCAGCGCCACCAACAAATACGGCTACTCCGACCCGTCCTATGTGGTCGACGAGGAAGCCGGCAAGATCTTCCTGTTCTGCGTGAAATCGTACGATCAGGGCTACTTTGGCTCCGTATTGGGTGTGGAAGATGCACGCAACGTGCTGCAGGCCGTCGTCATGGAATCCGACGACAACGGCGCAACATGGAGCGAGCCGCGCAACATCACCAAAGACATCACCAAGGGTCACGAAGACGAGTGGAAGTCCCGTTTCGCATCCTCCGGCCATGGCATCCAGCTCAAGTACGGGCAGTACAAGGGCCGTTTGATACAGCAATACGCTGTGCGCACCACGAGCAACACGAACATCGCGGTGTCCGTGTATTCCGACGACCATGGCAAGACCTGGAAGGCCGGCAACCCCGTGACCGAAGCGAACATGGACGAGAACAAGGTCGTGGAGCTGTCCGACGGTCGCGTGATGCTCAATTCCCGTCCGGGCGCGGCGGGATACCGTCGCGTTGCGATCTCGGAGGACGGCGGCGTGAACTATGGTCCGATCAAGTCGGAGACCCAGCTGCCGGATCCGAACAACAACGCGCAGATCACGCGTGCGTTCCCGAACGCTCCGGAAGGTTCGGCGAAGGCGAAGGTGCTGCTGTATTCGGCGCCGCGTGCGAGCAACGAGGGCCGTGCGAACGGTGTCGTGCGTGTTTCATTCGATGATGGCACCACATGGTCGGCCGGCAAGCTGTTCAAGGCAGGCTCGATGGCCTACTCGGTCATCACCGCGCTGAACGACGCCGCCGGCGGTGGTTACGGTCTGCTGTACGAAGGCGAAAGCATTACCTACACGCGCGCGTCGATGGAATGGCTGGGATATCTCACCGCCACGGCGAGCGGCACCGCGACCGTCAAGGAAGGCGAGGGGACGCTGACCGCGCCGGTCACCGTCACCAACGACGGTCTGACCGACTACACGAACGTCACCGTGACCCCCACAGGTCTGCCGTCTGGTTGGAGCGCCGAAGCCGTGAACGTCGGCAATCTTGCCGCCGGTCAGAGCGCGACCGTGAACGTTCCGGTGACTGTGCCTGCGGCGGCTGTCAGTGGTACCGTCGCGAAAGCGACGATGAAGATCACCGGCAAGTACGCGCAGTCCGAAGACACGCTGCACAGCTTCGCCGAAGGCGAGTTGGCGGTGACCGTCACCGAACCGGATCCCGCAGCCAAGCGGCTCAAACTCACCATCGAACGTACCGATGACAACGGAGCCCCGGTCAAGGTCGGTGACACGCTGACCTACCGGATCACCTATGAGAACGTCGGCACGCAGTCATTCGCGGTCTATCCGCGCGAATCCAATCTGGACGGCGTGACGACCCCGCAGTCGGCGAGCAACCCCGCTCCCGTATGCCGGTGGAGCAGGTTGGATCCGGGAACGACCGGTGCATGCGTCAGCGGCAACGGCAAGCGGCTCGCCTACCACACGGTGACGGAAGCGGACGCGACAGCCGGCTCGTTCACGCCGAGCGCGACCATCGACGCCACCGCAGACGCGAGCGGCGAGACGGTGCTCGAATCGGTGTCCATCACCGGCGACCCCGTCACCGTGAGCCAGCCGGTCGAACTGCCGGTGGACATCGCCGCATGGAAGACCCGCAACGAGGCGCTCGACGACTGGCAGACGCTCTCCGAAAAGCTCGCAAAGACCGACCGCATCAACTGGCTGTTCACCGGCGACTCCATCACGCACGGCGTGCAGTTCACGCGTGGCTACCGCACCTATTCGGAACTGTTCGCGAACCATCTGGACACCACGCCGGTGCGCGGTGTATCCCGCGCCAACGATGTGGTCATGAACACCGGCATCTCCAGCGCGGACGCCAGTTGGCCGCTCAAGGACGGCGCATTCGAGAAATGGGTGTCCGACAAGCACCCCGACGTCGTGTTCCTCACGTTCGGCATGAACGACGGGCGTACAGGCCAGGCGTTCACCGTCGACCAGTACACCGCCAACCTGTCCACACTGATTGACAAGATCCGCGACCTCGGCGCCATCCCGGTGCTGCAGACGCAGAACTACACGACCAACACGACGTTCAACGCCAACCTCGACACGTACTTTGACGCGGAACGTCGACTCGCGCTCGACAAGAACGTGCTGCTGGTGGACTTCAACAAGCAGTGGCTGGAACTCGGCGGCGGCAACCGCGAATCCGGCACGTATATGGGTGCCGGCAACGACATCCACCCCGGCGAGAACGGGCACATCGAATGGGCCAAGTTCACGCTGGGAGCGCTCAATATGATCGCCAACGACGACCCGCTCGCCCGGTGGAGCAGCTCCGACATGACACTGGACAAGCCGACCGTGACGGTGGACGCCGACGGCAACGGGCTGAAGGGCTCGGACGGGCTTGAACCAGCCCCGGCCGCGGCCAAGTCCGTGGGCAAGTTCCTCTCCGGCGCACAGTACGTTGACCTGGGCGGCGATGTGGTGAGCGCTGTGGCCGGCAAGCGGGAGTCCAACGTGACCATCCGGTTCCGTGCGTCGGCGACCGGACAGCCGCAGACGCTGTTCTCGCTGGGCGACTCCGACTCCGCGACCCGCGCGACCGTGCGCCTGAGCGCGACCGGTCTGGTGCAGTTCCTCAACTCCGGCAACACCGGCGACTTCTACACGGTCGGCACGAACGACCTCGCGGATGGCGCATGGCATACGGTGTCCGTGAACTTCGTGGCGAACGGCTTCACGATCTATGTTGACGGAGCCGCGATGCGCGCGATCAGCGGCGGCGCGGGCACTCAGCTGAACGTGCCGGGCGCGATCACGGTGAACACGGCCACGGCCGGCGCGATCCGCGGGGCCGACAGCGCCGGCGGCGCGCAGCAGCTCACCGGCATTGTCGATTACGTCGCCGCATGGAGCCGCACACTGACCGATGCGGAAGCCAAGCGAATCAGCGCCGAAACCAGTGCCGTGGCGGTAACGAAGGTCGATGCGGCGGTGAACGCGTTGCAGCCGATCATCTCCGATACCGGTGCTCGCAAAAATATCGTGTTCGTGGGTGGCGAGACCATCGAAGGTGGGTATACGGATCATCTGATTGCCAAGAACATCGTGCAGCTGCTCGACGAGCGCGTGCGCTGGGAATACGCCACTGGGCTGAGCGCCATGGACCGCGAACTGCAGCGTGCCAAGTTCTTCGTGGCGGCCGGGCAGGGCGGTCTAACTGCCAAGCAGATGGACGAGGACTACGCTGCGATGGTGGGCGAGTATTCGCCGGACATCCTCTTCTTGGCTCCGGACCTGTATGACGCTGACGGGATTCTTGCGGAAAGCGACGCCGCCGCGTTCGCCGGGCATATTCGCTCCGTGGCCGCCAAGGCGAAGGAGGCGGGCGCCAAGGTCGTGCTGGTGACGCCGGTCACCGTGCGCGGCGGGGAAGACGAGTATGCCGGCGCTATGCGCACGGTGGCCAAGGAAGACGATTTGCCGCTCATCGACGCGCAGGCGTGGATCGGCAAGGTCGTCGCCGCCGACGCGAGCGTCAAGACCGCGTGGTTCAACAAGGCCGGCCAGCTCAACTATGCCGGGCATCTCGGCTACGCGCGATTCATGATGCGCTCGCTCGACCTGTACCCGAGCAACGTGTCAGGCAGCCGCATCGCGTCGCTGCCGTACGACACCGCCAATGTTACTTTGGTCGGAGCGAGCGAAAACGGTGGCGAGCTGCCGGTCGGGCGCGTCGGGGGCACCGACAGGGCGCACATCGACACCATGCAGATCGGTGCGGCGGCTTCGCTGGTGGTCGCCGACAGCTACGCCGTCTACGAGATCGGCGAGGACGGCGGGCGGACCTTGGTCGCGGACGGCCTCAAGCCCGCGGATGTGCTTGCGGATGGCATCGACGTGACCGTAAACGATACGGCGGCGCACCGGTACGAAGTGGTCGGTTCGGCGAACGTGCCGGAGGGCGCGGACGCCGTGACCGTGACATATACGGCGACGCTGGCGGCTGTCGAGGAGCCGGAGCCCGGGCCGGATCCCGATCCCACTCCAGACCCGAGCGAAAAGCCGGACGGTGACGGTACCGGCGACGTGCAGAAGCCGACCCCGGACGCTGTGGCGAAAACCGGTGCGGATGTGTTCGGTCTTCTTGCCGCAGTGGCGGTGCTGCTCGCGGCAGGCGGTGTGACGCTGTCGCTGCGCCGTCGCGCGAATCGGTAAGTCTCTCGACTGGGCGGCGGCAGTCAACGGTTCGTTTCGATTTCGACTGATTGCCGCAGCCCGTACCGAATCGGTTGACTGGTCTTGAGGGCCGTTGGCGGAAATCCTGCCAGCGGCCCGCTTTCGTTTGCGCTAATTGCGGGTTGCCTCGGTCGAAGTATGGTCGTTGCTGAGTCATGAGCGTGTAATGGACGTCAAGGATCAGGCGCCCTCTTCGAGGTCATCTGGGATAATGAAAACGAAAGCCCGGTTGCTGGGCATGCAGGCATACAGTTGGCGTCAATACAAGGTGGGGTTGTGCATGAGCGACATGTTGTTGAAGGCCGTGTTCTGGGATCTGGACGGTACGTTGATCGATTCGGAACCCTACTGGCACGAGGGCGAGATGGAGATCGCCGCGGCGCATGGCGGGTATTGGGATGAGGATCTAGCGTGGTCCTGTTCTGGCACTCCGCTTGACCATTGCGCGAAGACGATGATCGAGCACGGGACGAATCTGCCGCCCGAGCAGATCGCCAAGGCGATGGTCGATTACGTCGCCAAGAAGGAGTTCGAGAGGGTGCCTTGGACGAATGGCGTGCTGGACGTGCTGGGGTCGCTGGTCGATGCCGGGATTCCCTCCGTGCTGGTCACGACATCGCCGCGCAGGCTCGCTCAGAACGTGATTGACCATGCGCCGGCCGGCGCGTTCGTCGGATTCGTCTGCGGTGACGATGACCTGCCGCATAAGCCCGATCCGGCTCCATATCTGGCGGCGGCGAAGATGCTCGGCATCGAAACGGGCGTGGCCGGAGCCGATGGCGCCGCGGCACTCCCTGGCATCGCGAGGTGTGTCGCTTTGGAGGACTCGGCCACGGGTATCGCCTCGGCTGTCGCGTCCGGAGCCACGACCATTGCCCAGCTCGGCTTCAACCGCAACGCCAAAGCCGACGGTCCGCAATGCGCCTCCATCGACGGCTTCGCCGGCATCACCGCCGAAGCGCTGAATGCCTTCATCCGCCAGCGCCTCGGCTCCTGAACCACCAGCGGTTGCTGAATCTTCCTCCCGCTGGCGGGGCTGTCGACTGAAAGCCGACTGGGGGTGGTCTTTACCATGGGGGCGGTCTTTACCGTATCGGCTCTAGCCCCCCCCAGTCTCGCTGTGCTCGACAGCCCCCGCCAGCGGAGGCGTTAGCATATGCCCCGCAGCGAGACGGGGTGGTTCGCGCCATCGGCAAAGCTAATCTCACCGGTGCCCACCCTGCTGAGTTTGGCGGGTTTTGCAAGAGGCGAATTGTTACGGGGCGGTGCGCCATCGCACGTATTAGGCTATGACCCAGTATGTGCAAAACATGGCATGGGAGGAAGACATGGCTGAAACGGCCAAGATTCGCGTTGTGGTGATGTATGGCGGCAAGGCCGACGAGCATTCGATTTCCTGCATTTCGACTGCCGGCGTGCTGCGCGCGCTTGACACCGACCGGTTCGAGCCGGTGCCGGTGGGCATCACCAAGCAGGGCCAGTGGATCGTGGACGGCGAGGACCCGCGCGGATGGGATATGGCCGACGGTCTGCCGGTCGTCGAGAAGACTCCCGGCTCGCGCGACGTCGTGCTGGACGTGGCGCTCGGGCAGGATGGCTTCTTCGCCCGCAATGACGACGGCACGCTGAGCTCGCTGGGGCACGTGGACGCGGTGCTGCCGGTTCTGCACGGCCCGTATGGCGAGGACGGCACGATTCAGGGTCTGCTGGAGATGATGGATGTGCCGTACGTCGGTTGCGGCGTGCTCGCGTCCGCCGCGTGCATGGACAAGCATTACACGAAGGTGCTGCTGGCCGCCGCCGGCATTCCGGTCGCTCCCGGCATCACCGTGGACGCGCGCGGCTTCGACGCGGCGTCACGGTTCGCCGCTGATGCCGATGGTCTGCTCGCTCAGGTCGAGGAGGCCGGACTGGCGTACCCGCTGTTCGTCAAGCCGTCCCGCGCCGGATCGAGCTTCGGCGTGACCAAGGTGGAGCATGCCGGTGACGCCGCCGAGCTGGCCGCCGCCGTGTTCGAGGCGAGCCATCATGATTGGCGAATCCTGATCGAGCAGGGCATCGACGCGCGTGAGATCGAGTGCGCGGTGCTGTGCCCGAAGGCCGGCAGCGAGCCGCAGGCCAGCTGGCCGGGCGAGATCGTGCTCGACAAGCGCAACAGCGGCGACGACCAGTTCTACGACTTCGACAGCAAGTACATGGATTCGTCGGCGAGCCATGTGGAGGTGCCGGCGAATCTGCCTCAGGAGACTCTGCAGCAGGTGCGCGAGACCGCGGTCAAGGCGTTCAAGGCGGTGGATGGCGCCGGCCTGAGCCGCGTGGACACGTTCGTGACGCCGGACGGCGAGGTGATGGTCAATGAGATCAACACGATGCCCGGTTTCACGCCGATCTCCATGTATCCGAAGGCATGGGAGGCGACCGGCATCGGCTATACCGACCTGATCACCAAGCTGATCGACGGCGTGCTGCGATAGAAACCGACGGCACGGTTAGGAGAAACACTATGGGAAAACATGTTGGCGGCAAGCTGGTGCTTGCCGGAGCCGTAGCCGCGGGCGCCGCGGTCTGGGCCATCAAGCCGCGTTCGTTCAGCGACAAGCAGCGTCATTTCGTGCCGTCGGTTCCGGACGTATGGTATGCGCATCGTGGCCTGCATGACGCGGGATCGGGACTGACGCCGGAGTATGCGGCGCACAGCGGCGAGTATGTGGCGCTGGCGCGTCGCTGCGCATTGCGCGCGGGATACGGGACAGCTGACTTCAGCGGCTCTATCGCCCCGGAGAATTCGCTGGCTGCGTTCGCCGCCGCCTGTGAGGCCGGATTCGGCATCGAATTGGACGTGCAGCTCACCAAGGACGGCCGCGTGGTGGTCGTGCATGACGATAACCTGTTGCGCGTGGCCGGAGATCCGCGCAAGATCGCCGACCTGACGTATGAGGAGCTGTCGCGCATCCCGCTGTTCCCTGCGCCCGCGAAGCCGGGGGATGCCGAGGCGGCGCCCGTCGCCGACCCGGTGGCTGCCGCACAGTTCGCTCCGCAGGGCTACTACCAGCACGTGCCGCTGTTCGTCGACGTGCTGCGCGTGATCGCGGGACGTGTACCGGTGATCGTGGAGTACAAGTTCACCGACAACGCCGCGTGGGGCGAGCGGGCGGACGAGCTGATGGAGAAGGGCGACCAACTGCTGCAGGCGTATGACGGCCCGTATGTGATCGAGTCGTTCCATCCGGGCGCGGTCAACTGGTACAAGGAGCACCGTCCGGGGGTGTGCCGCGGCCAGTTGGCAGAGCCGGCGTTGCTCACCGGTACCGGGGCCAAGGAGTGGCTGGCCGGGCTGTTGGCGTTCGATTGGATCTCCCGTCCGGACTTCGTGGCGTTCGACTGGCATGGCGGCCCCTCTCCGCAGCTGCGGGCCGCACGCTGGATGGGCGCGATACCGGTGTCGTGGACGGTTCGCAGCGCGGACGAACTCGCCGAATGCGACCAGTATTTCGACCGCCACATCTTCGAGTCGTTCGTTCCGGATAGCAAATAGTCCTTTTATATAGTGCGTGCCCCCGTCGCGAAGCGACTGGGGGCATTAGCGTCCGTAAGTGCGCGCCGAAACGACAAGTGCGCGCACTTACGGACGCAAACAGACCCATTTGCGTCCGTAAGTGCGCAGGATCGTCGTTTCGGCGCGAACATATGAACGCAAATCACCTCCAGTGAGCATCGCATCGGCCAGTTGGCTCTTCCAGCGCTCCAATAAGTAAGGTAAGTTAACAAATAGCGGAAAACTTCCGCGAGACAGTGTTGTCGCGACGGGGAAAAATCACTGTTCTTTGAGGGGATTTGCACAGGTTTTTTCACGCATACCCATTGGTATATGGCGAAAATTTCTATTTTCCTTGGAAATTAATAATGTTAACAACACACGTTCTTGTATTTTGTCAAGAGTGTTATCATGGAAAACTGAGACGCGCGTGTCGGGCTTCCGTCATGCGTATCCGCTCAAGATTAAACCTTAGTGCTCCATGATGAAGGTAAGGAAATATGAGAAAACGGGTGGTTTCAGTGGCCCTTGCGGTTGCACTCGCTGTCGCCCCACTGGGGGTGGGCAGCACAGCGTCCGCCGCGCCGCTTTCTGCAAGTGATTTGCAGACTCTCGCGCTCCGTTCAGCGGCTAGCTCCAATGACGCGAACGCCAACGATGTCGCCACCGTCGCGGACGATGCTGCCGTGAACGGCTGGACGATTGACCGCAACACCGCCAAAGGCGGCGAAATTCTTGCAGCCGGCACTGGCGATTATGCGGGATGGACTCATTTCAAGTCCACCTCCGCCAACGGCAATGCCACCAGCAGCAGTGGCTATCCGGCTGTCGCCATTAGCGGCAAGACGATTGACCTGACTCGGGCTGGAGAGTTCTCCATCAAGGTCAAGTCCCCGCAGGCTGGTTCCGCGAACCGTTTCGGCTTCTACCTCGGCTACAAGGATCCGGGCAACGCCCTGTTCCTGGGCTATGACAAGGGGGGCTGGTTCTGGCAGAAGTATGTCGGCGGCAATGGCGATTGGTACAACGGCACACGTGTCGCTGCCCCTGCCGCAAACGCTGAAATCACCGTCAACGTCTCCTGGACTGCCGCCAAGGTTGCCACGCTGACTATTGACGGACAGAAGGCGTTCGATGTGGATTACTCCTCGATGACCGCGCTGACCGACAAGCTCGCCATGAAGGCCGGCTCTTTCTCCGGCACCAGCGAAGTCACTGATGTCTACTTCAAAAACTTCACCGTGGGTGAAGTCGCCAAGCACAACGTGACCGGCAAGGTCGTCGACGCCAGCGGCGCCGCCATCGCCGGCGCCGAAGTCGTCACCGGCAAGAACTCCGCCACCACCGCGGCGGACGGCACCTTCACCCTCACCGGCCTCGCCGCCGGCGACTACACGCTGACCGTGTCCGCCGAAGGCTACGATGACGCCACCAAGACCGTCACCGTCGCCGATGGCAATGCCTCAGTCGGCAACATCACGCTGAACAAGTCGGCCGAAGTCGCCACTGAGACGCTCTCCACCGCCGCCATGGACGTGCGCGTGAAGAAGAACTTCCCGTCCGTGTACGACTACACGATGAAGAAGCTCGACGGCAAGATCATGTACGGCCAGCCGAAGGACGTGCGCGTCATCACCATCAACGGCACCGACGTGACGCTGAAGGACTCCGACGTGACCTTCAAGAAGGTCAGCGCGACCGAGGCCCAGTACACGCTGAACGTCAAGAGCGGCAACAAGATCAACGCGGTCGTCACCGCGCAGATCAAGGTCGTCGACAATACGCTCAAGCTCAACGTCACCAAGATCGTGAACAAGGCGGATGACACCAAGACCGAGGCCGAGGAGAACCCGGTCCAGACGATTGCGTTCCCGAACCAGAGCCTCATCTCCGTGCGCTCCGGTCAGGACGGTGCCCAGTTCACCGGCGCCCGCATGTCGTCCGACACTGCCAGGCCCGGTGACACCAACTTCGGCATCACCGCCGACACCACGGTCGGCAATGCGAACGACTACACCTACGGCTTCGTCTCGGGCAATGGCCTGAGCGCCGGCCTGTGGTCCAACTCCGAGCACGACGGCACCACCGTCGGCAACACCGTCGCCGGCGGTGCGAGGAACACCCGCGTGCTCACCTCCACCCAGAAGGTCGGCAAGGCCACCTCCTTCGGTCTGGGCACTGCGCCGTGGTACTACCACCGCGTCGTGACCGACACGAAGAAGCGCACCTACACCGTCGAAGAGACCGACATGCCGAAGATGGCCGTTGCCATCGCCGGCGACGAGAACGAGGACGGCACGGTCAACTGGGAAGATGGCGCGATCGCATACCGCGACATCATGAACAACCCATACAAGTCCGAGGAAGTGCCTGAGCTGGTCGCATGGCGCATCGCCATGAACTTCGGCTCCCAGGCGCAGAACCCGTTCCTGACCACGCTTGACAACGTCAAGAAGGTCGCCCTCAACACCGACGGCCTCGGCCAGTCCGTGCTGCTCAAGGGCTACGGCAACGAAGGCCACGACTCCGGCCATCCGGACTACGGCGACATCAACACCCGCGCCGGCGGCGCCGCAGACATGAACACCCTGATGGAGAAGGGCACCGAGTACGGCGCCCGCTTCGGCGTGCACGTCAACGCGTCCGAAATGTACCCGGAAGCCAAGGCCTTCAGCGAGGACATGGTGCGTCGCAACTCCAGTGGCGGCCTGAGCTACGGCTGGAACTGGCTGGATCAGGGCATCGGCATCGACGGCATCTACGATCTCGCCTCCGGCATGCGCAAGTCCCGCTTCGCTGACCTCAAGAGCAAGGTCGGCGACAACATGGACTTCATCTACCTCGACGTGTGGGGCAACAACACCTCCGGCGCCGAGGACTCGTGGGAAACCCGCAAGATGAGCCAAATGATCAACCAGAACGGCTGGCGTATGACCACCGAATGGGGTGCCGGCAACGAGTATGACGCAACCTTCCAGCACTGGGCCGCCGACCTTACCTACGGTGGTTCCGGCATGAAGGGCGAGAATTCTCAGGTCATGCGCTTCCTGCGCAACCACCAGAAGGACAGCTGGGTCGGCGACTACCCGTCGTACGGCCAGGCCGCGAACGCCCCGCTGCTCGGCGGCTACAGCATGAAGGACTTCGAAGGCTGGCAGGGACGCAACGACTACGCCGCGTACATCAGGAACCTGTACACGCACGATGTGTCCACCAAGTTCATCCAGCACTTCAAGGTCGTCCGCTGGGTCAACAGCCCGCTCGACGCCACCTCCGTGAAGGATGCCTCCGTCAACAACGGCAACGAGCAGATCACGCTGAAGGACGACCACGGCAACGTCGTCGTCCTGTCCCGTGGCTCCAACGACACCAACAACGGCGCGTACCGCAACCGCACCATCACGCTCAACGGCATCACCGTGGCGTCCGGCGCGGTCTCCCCGGGCAACAGCAACACCGTCAAGGGCACTGAGTCCTACCTGCTGCCGTGGCTGTGGGACGTGAACACCGGCAAGCTCGTCAAGTCCTCCGATGAGAAGCTGTACCACTGGAATACCCAGGGCGGCACCACCGAGTGGACCCTGCCGAAGGATTGGCAGAACCTCGCCTCCGTCAAGGTGTACCAGCTCACCGACCAGGGCAAGACCAACGAGAAGACCGTCGCCGTCTCCGGCGGCAAGATCTCGCTGACCGCCGAGGCCGAGACCCCGTACGTCGTGACCAAGGGCTCCGAGAAGCAGATCTCCGTCAAGTGGAGCGAAGGCATGCACGTCGTGGACGCCGGCTTCAACGGCGGCCAGAACACCCTCAAGGACAACTGGGCCGTCTCCGGCACCGGCAAGGCCGAAGTCGAAGGCACCAACAACGCCATGCTGCGCCTGACCGGTGACGTGAAGGTCTCCCAGAAGCTCACCGACCTGACCGCGGGCAAGCGTTACGCGATCTACGTGGGCGTGGACAACCGCACCAACTCCCCGGCCAAGATCACCGTGACCAACGGCACCAAGGTCCTCGCCACCAACGAGACCGGCAAGTCGATCGCCAAGAACTACATCAAGGCGTACGGCCACAACACGTACTCGAACACTGAAGGCGGCAGCAGCTACTTCCAGAACATGTACGTGTGGTTCGTGGCTCCGGAAAGCGGCGACGTCAAGGTGACGCTCTCGCACTCCGGCGCATGCGACAACACCGACCATGTGTACTTCGATGACGTGCGCGTGCTTGAGAACGGTTACAAGGGCCTGACGCTCAACGCTGACGGCACCCTGAAGACGCTCACCAACGACTTCGAGGACAATGCCCAGGGCATCTGGCCGTTCGTGGTCTCCGGCTCCGAAGGCGTCGAGGACAACCGTATCCACCTGTCCGAGCTGCATGCCCCGTTCACGCAGGCCGGCTGGGATGTCAAGAAGATGGACGACGTGCTCGACGGCAAGTGGTCCGTCAAGGCCAACGGCCTGATCCAGAAGGGCACGCTGATCTACCAGACGATCCCGCAGAACGTCAAGCTGGAACCGGGCGAGACCTACAAGGTGTCGTTCAAGTACCAGTCCGGCTCCGACGACATCTACGCCATCGCCACCGGTGACGGCGAGTACAACGCCAGCACCGTCAAGCTCACCAACCTGAAGAAGGCCCTGGGCGAGGACGGCACGGCCGAGTTCGAGATCACCGGTTCCATCACCGGCGACAGCTGGTTCGGCATCTACTCGACCTCCACCGCTCCCGACCTGCAGAACACGTCCGATTCCGCCGCCGCCTTCGGTGGGTACAAGGACTTCGTCCTCGATGACCTGAAGGTCGAGCACGTGGCATCCGCCGAGCGCACCAAGGCCGACGCCGAGGCCAAGCTCAAGGAAGTCAAGGACACCTACAACGGCAAGAGCGGCGACTACTCCGCCGAAGTCTGGACCACGTACGTGAACACGGTGGCCGAGATCGAGGCGCTCATCGCCAAGGATAAGCCCGACTACACCACCGCCTACAACAAGGCTGTGGCGCTGGCCGAGTACATGAAGAACGCACCGGGCGACGACTCGAACGATGCGTACGACGTGGCGACCGACGCCTACACCGTCGAGGCGGGCAGCCAGCAGGCACTGTCGGGCGGCAATGAGGGCCCGGCAAGCCTCGCCCAGGACGGCAATGCCGGCACCCACTGGCACACCTCCTGGAGCGCCAACGCAGTGTCCGCCGGTACCGCCTGGTATCAGTTCAACCTGAACGAGCCGACGACCATCGACGGCCTGCGCTACATGGCCCGCAGCGGCAGCGCGAACGCGAACGGCAAGATCAAGAAGTACAAGATTACGCTGACGCTGTCCGACGGCACCACCAAGGACGTCGTCACCAATGGCACGTTCACCACGACCAGCGGTGTCTGGCAGAAGGTCAAGTTCGACGCGGTCAAGAACGTCACCAAGGTGCGCATCACCGCTCTCGAAACCGCGGGACAGTCCGCGGGCGAGGTGAACACGTACGCCTCCGCTGCCGAGCTGCGTGTCACCACGGTTCGCGACGTGCCGAGCACCGAGGTCAAGGTCAACAAGTGCGATCTGCAGAACCTGTACGATGACGCTTCCGCCCTGACCGAGGCCACCTACACCGCCGACACCTGGAAGGTGCTCGTCGCCAAGCGCGACGCCGCCAAGAAGGTGCTGGACGACGAGAACGCCACCGCGTACGACGTGGCTCTCGCCTACCAGAACCTGAAGGACGCCATCGCCGCTCTGGAAGAGCGCGTGGACACCTCCAAGCTCGCCGGCCTGGTCGCCGATGCCGAGAAGCTCAAGGAATCCGCGTACACCAAGGATTCGTGGGCCGCGTTCAAGAAGGCTCTGGATGCCGCCAAGGCCGTCCTGAACAATGCGAACGCCACCAAGGCTGACGTCGATGCCGCGTATAACGCGCTGAACGCCGCGATGAAGGCCCTGAAGCCCGCCTCCTCCAAGCCGACTCCGAACCCGGAGACGACCGACAAGAGCAAGCTGCAGGCCACCATCGATCAGGCCAAGGCCCTGGATCTGAGCGGTTACACGAAGAAGTCCGCCCAGGCCGTGCGTGACGCCCTCGCCAAGGCCCAGAGCGTCCTCGCCGATGACAACGCCACCCAGGCTGACATCGACGCCGCGCAGAAGGCCCTCGCCGACGCGATCGCCGCACTGGAGAAGGCCGATGCCAACGGCAACGCCATCTCCAAGACGGGTGCGAACGTCGCCGTCATCGGCATGGCCGGCATGATGCTGGTCGCCGCCGCTGGCGCGGTGTTCATCGCCCGCAAGCGCGCCGAGTGATATAAGTAAATAGAAATAGGGAGGTCGCCCTGTGGCGGCCTCCCTTTTTGTGTTTGGCGCACCACGACTCTCTACCCTGCCCCGCTGGCGTGGGCAGGGTCGTGCATACCGTTTGTTTGGTTTGTCGTCGAGGGGGCGTTGGTTTTTCGAGGGGTTAAGTTTCCGGGTAGGTCGTGCGAGGGTCGCGCGGGAGGAAGGGAAGCGGCCGTGATGAGCCGCATCTATGAGAGGACGGTCATGTCGTTGACCGCGTTCGACAATCGGGACATCATCTCATGCGTGAGTTGTCTCATGCGGGCGTATACAGATGACAGCATGATTGACGTTGCTACCGGGAAGCGGATAGCGGATAGCACGTTCTATATGCCTGGCACGGCGGATCAAGTGAATGGTTTCGTGTCTCCACATGTTCCTATATATCAGTTGACATCTGATCCTCTTAAGCCGCCTCTTCTACTTAAGCAAATCGGAACTACAAGTGGCAAAGAAAACGAATGCCATGATGTCGCTTGATTCTGCCGCGTCCCGCTTGCGAGTGTGACGGATGGTGTTTGAACACAAAAGGGGAGGGCGCCCTCCCCTTTTGTGTTCAAACCGTTATGGATGGCCAGGACCGCGTCATTCTGCCTCCGCCAGCGGGGGCAAATATGTAGTCCCTTGTTTTATATTTCAGGCGTAGATGTTTCTCGGGCGCATGTCCTCCGGCAGGCCCTCCAGCAGTGTCGCCACGGAGCCTTCCTCGAAGACGGAGCGGATGCCTGCGGCCAGCAGCGGCGCCACCGACAGCACGGTCATGTTATCCAGGCGCTTCTCCTGCGGCACTGGCACAGTGTCCATCAGGATGATTTCGCGGGCGCCGCAATCGCGCAGGCGCTCCACGGCCGGGCCAGACAGCAGACCATGCGTGGCGACCAGAGTCACCGAGGCGGCGCCGGAGTTGCGCAGCGTGCGCACGGCCTCGCAGATTGTGCCGGCGGTGTCGATCATGTCGTCCACCACCACGCAGTCGCGCCCCTGCACGTCGCCGATGATGCCATGCGCTTCGGCATGGTTCGGGCGCGTGATGTCGCGAGTCTTGTGGATGAACGCGAGCGGGAGCCCGCCCAGCTTGGCGGCCCACTGCTCGGAAACCTTGATGCGGCCGGCGTCGGGGGAGACGATCGTCGCCTTGTCCATAGGCACGTGGCTGCGCACGTAGTCGATCAGCACGGGCATGGCGGTCAAATGGTCGACCGGGCCATCGAAAAAGCCCTGCTCCTGCGCGGCATGCAGGTCGACGGTGACCAGACGGTTCGCCCCCGCGGTGCGGAACAGGTCGAACATCAGGCGTGCGGTGATCGGCTCGCGGCCCTGATGTTTCTTGTCCTGACGGGAGTAGCCGAGGAACGGTGCCACGACGGTGATGGACTTGGCGGAGGCGCGCTTGAGGGCGTCGATCATCAGCAGTTGCTCCATCACCCACTTGTTGATCGGGTTGGTGTGGCACTGCAGCACGAACACGTCGGCGCCTCGAACCGGCTCCGCGAACCGCACATACATCTCACCGTTGGCGAAGTCGTATGCGGTGGTGGGCAGCACGTTGATGCCGAGATATTGAGCCACTTCATTGGCAAGCTCAGGATATGCGCGGCCCGTCACCAAGGCCAGTCGCTTATCGGGTGTGCCCTCAAGGATCGCCGACATGTTTTTCCGCTCTTTCCGTCGATAGTTTCGTTACCGTTCACCGTGGTGATACGTTGCCGTACACAAACCTTATCCAATATACAAGAACCCGCCGTCCCAAGAGGAACGGCGGGTTGCGATGCTCACGGATTCTTCCACTTACGGCACGGTGCGCGCAGCAGGTGCCCCGTGCCGGGCGAAATCATTCCGATCAGTCGTCGTCCAGCGTGATGTCCAGCTTGTCGCCGTCCAGCGTGAACTGCCCGCTGATGCTGAAGCTGGTGGAACTGTCCGTCGGCTCCCAGGAGTCGTCATAGTTCTTGTACTCGTACGCCACCTTGGCTTCGCCGCCGTACACGTAGAAGCTGCCCGAGTCGATGCTGAGGTCATCAGTGGTGACGGTCGGGTATTCGGTGATGTTCCACGCGATGTTGCGGTAGTCGTCATCGGAACCGTACATGCTGAACGGGCAGCCTTCAGGCTGTGCATCCGTGGACTTGGCGCAGGTATCCAGCTTGTCCTTGATCTTCGCGTTGATCTCGTCTGCCAGAGCGTCGGTCGGCTCGGCAGAGATCGAGGCGGAGGATTCGGAGGAGGTGGTCAGCGTCGTCGAATCCGCGGTCAGATACTTCGACGTGACCGGTTCCACCGTGTACGAGCCCGGATACACCTTGAAGGTGTAGGTGCCGGAATCGGATGCTGTGGCGTTCTTCGCGCCGACCTTGACACCGTTGACGGTGAAGTTGGTGATGGCCGGTGACGCGTAGACGGAGATCTCCTTGACCAGCGGCGTCGTGATGTTCCAGTTCTTGAAGATCAGGAACTTGGATCCGTTCGGCGCGACCGTCAGAATGTCGGTCATGGACTTGCCGCCCAGCGTGTACGAGATCCGCATCGTGCGGGAGCCGTCCGCGTTGTCGGTGGCGGAGATGATGCGCTGGTTGCTGATCGTGGTCTTGTCGCCCTTGGAAGCCGCATTGGTGAGCAGTGTGCGCTTGCCGTTGGCGACCTGCGGGTCGGAGATGCCGTTGGCCTTGTCATAGTCGCCGGACGCGATGGCCGACAGGTAGCTCTTCACGGTGTTATCGGCGCTGAACACGGTGGAGTTGACCACTGCGTAAGCGATACCGAGCAGGGCAAGCACGCCGACGATGGCGCTGATGATGATGGCCAGCTTCTTCTGCTGCGGGGTCATGGCCTTGGCTGCAGCCGGGGCGGCGGGAGCAGCCACCGGAACGGGGGCGACAGGTGCAGCTGCAGGAGCGGCAGGAGCGCCGGCGGTAACTTGGACAGTCGGGGTACCACCTTGGGCCTGAAAGGCCGCGGCGTCGGTGCCGGCAGCGGGAACCCCCTGAACCGGAGCACCGGGAACGGGAACGCCCTGAACGGGAACGCCCTGAACCGGGATGCCAGCTGCGGGCGCGGTCGGCGCTCCGGTGCCGGTGCCAGGCTGTCCGCCGAAGGACGGCTGCGGGCCGGTGTAGCCGGCGGCCGCGGCGACCTGTGACGGGAAGCGACCGAAGTACGCTCCGCATGCCGCCGCATACGCGGTGACCTCGGCGGGCGTCGGGCGGACCGTGCCGCCGACGAACAGCTTCCATGCGCCGCCCATCGACAGCACCATGGCCGGGCCGAATGTCAGCGCCACCACCTCGATCAGGAACGACCATACGGCCGCGACGAGGAAGTACCATGCCGCGATGTTCAGCGACGCGTCATAGGTATCGGACTGCATGGTGTAACCCAGCGTCGCGGACGTGAACAGGAACGTGACGATCAGCCAGATCACCAGCGTGGCGACCGGAGACTTCCACGAGTGCTGCCATCCCGCATATGCCGGATCATAGATGTTGCGTGCCGCGGCGCGCAACGCAATGTAGAACGTGGTGATAAGGAACGCCACGAATACCAGCCACAGCTGCCACGGTGCGCTGATGGAGCCGACGTACTGGTTCGAGATGCCGAACAGCGACAGGTTAGCGATATTACCGCTGGCCGTGATGCCGACCGCGCCGAACGAGCCGAGCGCGAACGTCAGGAACGAAAGGTACGGCAGCAGAATCGGGAACAGCATGAACATCTGGCCGTTGTGCAGGTTGCTGGACAGCATGATCAGGCAAATGAAGCCGATCACCGTGAAGACGACCGCGTAGATGAACGCCGCATCAAGCAACGTGCGCACGAAGCCGCGCGTGCGGTGAGCCCACTTCCAGGCCGCGGTGAACACGTTGTTGGAATCCGAGGCGTACTGGGCGAGCAGATAGCCGAAGAACGCGCCGATCGCGGCGAGCAGCAGCGTCATGAAATACGTACGGGCGGAGACGCCGGTCAGGATGGCCTTGGCCTGAATGCTGCCCATGCTGCCGGCTCCCAGCGTCAGCGGGAAGATCGCGGCGAGAATCAGATAGACGAATCCCATCACGACGCCGACGATGACGCTGCTGACGATGCCGGTCCACTTGAACCGGATGGCGAACTTACGCGCGAACCAGTATGCGCCGAACGCGGTGCCGAGAACCAGCGCCACGCCGGAAAGACCGACAGGCATCCATAGATGGCCGGACACGCCGAAGGACGACAGGGAGAGGTTGCCTCCGGTGATGTTGGGCGACAGTTGACCGGATACGCCCAGAACCATCACCAGAATCAGGAACTGGAAGAAGTTCGGCGTCACCGTGCCGGAACCGCTGGCGTCACTCATCATGCCGGACAGGCCGGGGACCATGCTCAGCTTGGACGCCCATGATGAGCCGGCCGACAAAAAGAAGATGGAGCCGATCAGGGCCAGCGCCATCGCGCCGATCAAGCCGAAGGCAAGGCTGATTGCGGCGGTCTGCAGCGAACGCGCGGAGAACAGCTCCTTGAACATCGGGTTGGGGACGAACTGCTGCGGAGCGCCGGGCTGAACCGGGGCGCTGGGTGCGCCGGGGGTAACGGGAACAGGTGCGCCGGGGACGGGAGCACCAGGCGCGGGCGCAGCAAAAGTGCCGGGAGCCGGTGCTGCAGCCGCAACAGGTGCGGCGGCGGGAACTTCTCCGGCCGGAGCGGCGACTGGCACTTCTGCCGCCGGGACGGGAGCTGCAGGAGCTTCTTGTGCGGGGACTGGTTCGGGAACCGCCGGGAAGGCCGGCTCGGGCTGCGGTGCCGCGCCGGGGAATGCGGGTGCCGGCTCGGGCTGCGGTGCCGCGGCCTGCGGGGCCGGTACGGGTTCGGGGAATGCGGCGACGGGAGCGGGTGCTTCCGGCTGAGGCGCGGCTGCGGTGCCGTGTGGAGCGGTGCCGAGCACGGTCGAATCTTCGACGTTGTCGTTGCTGTTTGCTGCGGCGACCGCGAGCGTCTGCCCGCATTGCGTGCAGAATCGTGCGGCGCTGGACAGCGTGGCGCCGCAGTGAGGACATATCATAACAAGCCCCTTTCTTGGTTTGCTCTTCCCTCCTTATTGTATAGTCGCCACGTCATCTTCAGCAGCTTATTCGCGGTATTTGGGCGGGGCATATAAGGTATGTTTTCGCCCCCATCGGGCAGGTAATCCGATATCCGATAGGGGCGAAAACATGCCAGTGCATTCTCTGTGCCTGTGGCGTCATCTGTCCATGAATACGTTGCCGTTGGCGGCGAGGCATGCCAGCACTTCCGGTTTCTTCATGTCATACGTCGTGTTGACGGTCTCTCCGGGAGCGGCGTGACCCATTGCGTTCGCCTCCTTCTCGTATTGTTTGATGGTGTAGGATTTCGGCACCAGCCCGGCGCGCTTAAGGCAATCGACTGCCCCCTCCTCATGAGACGCATACAGATTGGGATTGCCGACTTGTGCCATATACAACGCGTCCACCGAATCCACGGTGGCGATTCCACACGCGTTCAAGTCCTTGGCCTTTTTTTGGATGTAGTCAAGGTCATCGGCTTTATCTGAAGGAAGTACGTCTCCCTGCGGCTGCTGGATGCCGTTGGAGTAAGTTTTCAGTGTCGGCCTCGGATAGCCCTTGTCTTGGACGCACGTGATGTATCGGCTCCATGCGGCCTTGTAATCGGACAGACTTATTTTGCCGCTTGTCGCGGCCTTGCGCAGTGTCGCTTTCTGCGCGGGGCCCATTCCGGAGTCCTGGCCGAGCAGCTGCGTCGCATAAGCCTGCAAAGATGAGGCGAGACGTTTCCCGCCCGAGCCGGAATCCGTTGCTTGGTTCGTGTTCCGTGCCGTGCCGCATCCGCACAGCATCGCAATGGAAAGCGTAATGACGGCGATGACGGCGATGGCCATCGTCACCGTACGACGGGATGCCGGAATATGCCCCATTCTTACTCCGATCTGCATGATAATCTCCTCTTCGAAATTTCATCGATCTTTAATTTTAATATTTGAAAGACATCTCGGTCAAATGGTTGCGGACGTCATTTGGGGTCCGTATCGCAGTATATTTGCAGGGGAATGCTGTCATGCAGTGTAACGTTGAGCGCAGGATAGTCATGAGGAGAGATTATGCGGTGTTCCCGTTGTGGTGCGAATGTCGTTGAGGGCGATAGATTCTGCGAGAACTGCGGGGCGCCCGTAGCCGTGCAGGCGGGTTCCGTGTGCCCGGTGTGCGGTCAGCAGTCGGAACCCGGCATGCGGTTCTGCCAGCAGTGCGGTGCCGAGCTGTCCGCCGGCCCGCAGCCCGCACAGCCGGCCCAGTCGGATGACGACGGCCCGACCATGCTGAGTCAGTCCCCTCTGCTGAAGCCGCCGTTCCAGGCACCGCAAGCAGGAGTGCCTGGAACGGGGCAGGATGACCAGTTCCAGCAGACCATGCAATCCGATTGGACCGTGCCATCTACTCAGCCGCAATCTGCGCAGCCGGTGCCGACCGCCCAGCCGGTGCCTCCTGCACAGCCTTATCAGGCTGTTCGGCAGTACGCGGGGCAATACGGTGCCGCCCAGCCCGGTGCCGTCTTCCCGCCGCAGGCCGTGCAGCCGCCAGCCCAACCGTCACGGCCTGGAGAGTCCGCCGGCAAGGGCAAGAAGAAGACCGCGCTGATCGTCGGTATCATCATCGCCGTACTCGTCGTGGCGCTTGCCGCCGGATTCGGCGTCTGGTGGTTCATGCTGCGTGATTCCGGCACCCAATCGGCTCAGACGCAGTCGACATCCCAGCAGAGTGGCAAGACCAAGTCCGGCGACAGCAAGGCCGCGAAAGACGACAAGCCCTGCACCGCTGCGCCCGATGCCGAGCTGAGTTCCGTCGACCACAGCGACACCAATCTCGTCGCGCAGCTGCAGCTCACCTCCAACTGCGCGTCGACGAAGGACGGCGACACGGCGGAGTTCAAGGAATCCGACGTCAAGGTCAGCATCAAGGACGATGATGGCAATGTCATCGCCTCGGCCGTCTTCGACTTCTCCAATCAGCCGGTCAAGTTCAATGGCGAGACGGCCAACGTCGCGCTCGAATTCACCACGAGGCAGTACTGGCGCCCGTACGACCAGATCGAGACCGGCAGCGCCGAGGTCATCCTGCAGACCGGTCAGAGCGGCACCGGCGAGGCGGGCAGTGCGGACGGCGACGCGTTGGCGGGCTCCGACATCGACAGCGAGGATGCCGAGCGGTACGCGCAGCTTGCGTTGAGCTGGCAGCTCAAGCATGACGAATCCGCCGCATCCCGCTTCTACACCACCTACACCACGCAGCTGTCCAGCAAGAAAAACGACATGAAGGCCGACGGCAAGACCTGGCATTACGTGGACATCTACGAGCAGTTCCTGCAGCAGCGCATCAAGCACAAGAACGCGATCCTGATCTGGTCCGGCGATTACCCGACGTACACGAAGGCCGACGCTTCGACCGCATATTACGTGATCCTGTCGGGTGATACGGTCGACTCGGTGAAGGCCGGCGACGCATGGTGCAAGTCGAACGGCTATGGTGCCGCGGATTGCGCGGTCGTGGATTTGCAGTAGGACGGATTACCCCCCCCCAGTC
>OJAI01000076.1_pt1 | contig 68920 bp, 68 predicted proteins | sample 1588891 | NCBI WGS metagenome assembly OJAI01 (sample SAMN03283255) | human gut metagenome | biome: human-associated habitat; material: feces | host: Homo sapiens | place: USA | collected 2013 | reverse complement strand
CAGATAGTGTCAATAGATAATTAAAAATCACTTACACACTTTTCTTGACAAACCCAACGCTTTTTTATTAAGATTCAGATTTAGATTGGTTATCAATCAAGTCGAATAATTCGTTTACATATTCCGGAACGATTTTTCTGTGCACTTTAATAAATTCGTTCAAAACATCTGGAGATATATATTTACAACGACTTAAATAATCAGATGAGGCAACTTCATTGTTTTCTTTTTCAGCATAATAATATAGTTTACTATCTGTTTCTTTTTCTAGGATATCCTTAAATACATCAATACTAATTGTAGCACCACCTGTCTTTACTTGAGTGTATACTTTTTCATGTGGCTCATCTTTATTTACAGCTACGTATTCGTAAGTTTGTGTAGACAGTTTATTGGTTCCGGAAAAAATATAATATCCGTGTGTTTGTAAATACAATCCTAATATTTCTTCAATCGTTTCAGATTGTAATAACTTTACAGGATTAATCAATGTATTGCTAGGTAATTCATATGCCCAATGTTCCTCATTGTATTTGTTGTATAGAAGTTTGGAAATAAGTTCAATTTCGTTGTCTTCAGTGTTTGAATGAACTCTTTGAATAGCAGCTCGAGCAATAAAGCTGTTTCGAATCTTTGCAGCAATTTTTTCCAAAGTTCCTATTCTTGCAATGCATACATCTACAACACAGACTAAATCATGTTCTTTATCGTATTCTATTTTAGCTTTGCCCTTAGCTCGGCATAGATAGTAAGTTCCATGGTTTCGTATCCATATTAAGTCGTCTTTTTTAATTTTATCCATGTTCTTAGCCGCAGTGATGAAGGAACGACAATTATATTTCTTTTTTCCTTCTTCTATCCACTCTTCGACACTGTTAACAGGTTCATCAACGGACCATCCTACACCGATTACGTTGTTGGTTAAACAGTAATCGAACAGGTCATCTGGGTCAACATAGTTTTCTGCACTTCCTGTTTTTAAATTTAATCTAAATACATTGTTTGTTTCCATCTTGCTTCTCCTTTAATAATTGTCATAGTCGCATTCCCAGTCAAAGATGAGTTCATCTCTATCAAATGTACTGGCAGCTGTTTCATGTGTTGTCGCAAAGTAATCGCCATCACGATGTAATTCATGGATTTTTAATATTTCTGATACCAGTTCTCCATCCACCACTTCCTCGTAAAGATGTGGATAATAAATATCATAATCGACTACGGCGTTATCTTCTATGATGGTTGTACATGGATGATTTATACATAGATTATAAACAGAGTCCATGATAAACAATTCTACAGTACGCCTGTCCTTAAATTCCTGGATGGTCCATTGTTTTGTTTCATAATTCTCATAGAAAACCAGTATTCCCGCATAATCGATTTCTTCATTTTGATAAGGATGTAGATTATCTTCATCTGCAAAATTTCCAGTCATGACTACTGGATTGCGTGAAACACCTTGATATCCGTGCAGTAGTTTATGATAAACATCGTGATAGGGTGCACTGTTGCTTAAATCTGAATATACTTCACTAATCAGCAGAAACAGGTTTGAAATTTTTATTTTCATTGTGAATCCTTTCTTAACTTTATTCTAATACACATATAACAAAAAGTTAATTCGTAAATTAAAATATCTGTAAGGGATTCTATCTTGGATAATCTTTTCATTCATAGTTGATTACTTTTCTTGTTTTTAGTGATAAATTTAGTATGATATAGATAAAGGTAGAAATGCCTTGGTAATGAATATTAAAGGCGAGGTAATTAAAAACCCTTGGAGCGTTGCTGGTGCCATCGTCACCCTGGGCCCTTTTCAAAAAAACAATACAGGGAGAACGACCAGTCGAAGGAGGTATCTGATTAGATGCCTCTTTTGCATATGGGAGATGCATATATTATGAGCCGCATGATTCTAAAGGCAAAACATAAAAACTGGGGAATGATAGGTCCTGGGGATTGGGAAAGTACAGAATATATTTTTTATGAAGATTGTCATGTAGATATTCTTTCTATTTACCGTGGTGATAGTTTTAGCGATTCACCTGTAAAAGATTTAATCAAGAAAGGTATATCAAGATTTAATTATTGTGAGTTGTTATCTCTTATTGATACAGCCAAGAACTGCAGCACACATCAAAATGCATATGATGGCGATGCCTGGAAATTCACATTTTATAAAGAAGGAAAAATATTATGTAAAACAGAAATCGGGTATATATATGATGTTTCTGCACTCGAAAGTCTGGCTGCATACTGCAGGAACGTATATTCATCCAATTGAAAAATTAGATATTAAGTACTGTCATACTCAGAGATATTATTTTTTATTTCATTATCAATATTGTGTATTGATTAAAGAATATTGTATATTGATTAAAGAACTTATATAATTTTTTTGTTAAAAGGAGGCAACAGCCAGTAAAGTTGCAGGTTATGGGTCGCCGTTGAAGACCCAGTTATGGTATTAGGGTGAAGAGTCCGTATACTGGTTTTAGAAGTGAGGGTGAAGAGCCCGTGTACTGGGGTAGATGCTGTAACATCTACCATGTAAATGAAAATGGAGTGCCCTGCCATAAACAAGTGGGAGCGAAACAAAGAGGTCAATCCATTGTGGTTGGCCTTTTTTCTATGCAACAGTGTTTTTTCTCGATATCAAGATGTAACAAGAATCCTTTTTATGGACAGGGAAATAAATTATTTTGGTGATTACGTATCTTTTGAATCAATCCTGGGTTTTTGATTTGCAACAATTTATGGGTTGAATTGCAACAAAATATGGGGCTATTGCAACAATTTATCGGGCTACTGCAACAATTTATGGGGCAGTCCCCACTTTTGCGTAAAATATGCTAAAAAAAGGGATTTACCCTTTACAAAAGGGCTTTAAATGCTAAACTAAAGGTAGAAATAGCGCTGTTTCTTCGATATTTGACAGTTTTTATTCTTGATGATTTGAACGGAGTCGATTCATGTTTTCGGACATGATTCGCTCCTTCTTTTCGTTTGGGAAAAAAATTGCAACAATTTATGGGGCAAAAAGGAGGAACAAGCACATGAAAAACATTGCCTGGGATGATTTTAAAACGACTTTGATTGCACATGACCCTCAGCATGCGGAGGTGTTTGAAAGATTGGAACAAGAATCCGACAAGGATAAACGGAAACTGCTTTTTAATCTTGAAGATATGGATGAATTGCAGAACTATAAGATGATGAAAGAATATTTATTCTGTAAAGGACTCACACCGGAGAGTGTTGCGGAAGATTACAAAAAGAGATTTCATCAGAGAGTGCTGGACTTAAGTCCAGATGTACCGGATACATACTTCGATACTTTCTGGAAATATTTTAATCCTCTTGGTTTTCTTGAAACCAGTATGGATAGAAAAGTAGAAAGTGTAGAAATGCATGCAAACACATTTAATCTATTGTACTCTGTTGATTTTTTAGAAGTATATCTGTCATTGCTGGAGAAGAAAGAAAAATGAGGACGATATCTTTAAAAGGTTTCTGCCGCCGATACTTGATTCAGTTAAGCCATGGGCATAATCTAAAAATCAATGAAATGCTGGTCGAAGTCGGAACCTGCAACATTCGTCTATATGCACCTCTTTTGATATGGTGTTATCTGACGGATAAGAAAGTAACCAAAGAATCAAGAATATATGGAGAACTGTTGATATTGCGAAAACTGTATCCCGAACCCAATGAAGAAGATTTGATTGAATACTGTCAGGAGTCACGCAACCGGGAACTCAACAAGTTTATTCAATCTTTCATTGCCTACAACCGGCGAAAGGATACAAATGAGTTAAAAGACGGATATCGTGACTGTATCAAACGGTTTCAGTCTGAACTTGGTTTAAGTGCCTACCAGATTAGCAAACTCACGGATATCCAGACCAGCAACTTTTACAGCTGGTATAACAAGAATGATAATAGAAAAATTTCATTAAAGAAATGTGATGCCTTGTTACAGGTGTTATGTGAAATGGCGGGGGTAAAATGATGAAAACTGTACTTGCACTTTATCAAAATCCGGATGTACTGGTCAGCCTGCAGTATGACAGGCAAACCAGAGATTTTCTTGTTGTTCGTCAGAAATATGCGTCTCAGCAGTTGCTGGACCATTCCATGTTTCTAGATTTTGCCAGTGCTTCTGCATATTATAAGAAGCAGGTGGATAACGAAATTGATGCTCTTACTACAAAATCGATAGATGATTTTCCCAAGTACGAACTGTATGATTATGAAGGCCTGGAAGACATAGCGAATTCAGCAAATTGTCTGGAATCCTATCTGTGGAATGTCAAGGATATTGTTCGACAGATACAGGATGCCTACCATTTTAAGGGAAAGGACGAATTTGAAGGGGAATTTTATGATTTGATGCATACGGAACTGTTGAATGCTTCCTCTCAGTTTCGTGTCATCACCTTTCCGGACGGTTCTTCCATGAACTATGGGAACAGAAACTCTCTGTTTTATGGAAACAATATTGAACAATCCTGTATGCTGCTGGAGTATATAAAAAAAGCGCTTGGCATGGACTGGATGGTGTCGTATCGACAATATTATAATGTGTGTCAGTCGCCGGTGATTTACGTAGAAATCACGAAAAACTACTATAAGGTTGCAGTCGTTCAGAAAAGACTCGAAGAGATGTTGGAAGAAGGCTATCTTCAGGCTTCACTCATCGGTCATAAGGAACCAAAAGAAAGAGAAGAATGTGCCTGGAAATATTTGACAAGCTATATTTCGGATATCTATTCGAAAGTAAGAGAACGTATATACGCTGAAAGAAAACCGATAGAAGCGGTATGTGCTGAATTCGATGTGCAGAACCTGCTTCCATTGCTGGATGAGCTGCTTTCTCTTCGCATTCAGCAATACAAATTGTCCGGTTATTTAAAGGCATATATGAAACGTCCGTCTAGACCACAACTAGAGAAGGAGGAGGGCAAAGATGAAAGAAAATAATACAGGGTATGTGGAAACGGTCAAGGATATCACAAAACAAATTCAAGCGATGCCGTGGATAGAACAGAACCTTGAAATTCTGGAAGGAAATATCCAGGAGTTCATGCGTATGGACTTGCTGGATGTGCATTCTCCGATTCGAACCGTCTCTTTTGCCGATACTTCCAGAATCGATTATTGCCGGAGTTCGTGTTTATCGGATGAAAATGTCTTGGAAAACAGTCTTAAACTTATAAGGGATATCGACAACGAATTGGGAATCGACTGGTCATTGTCGTATCGTATAACCTATGGGTTTGACTTGAGTTCAAAGCTATACATTGCCATCACGAGAAATCATTACAAGGAACTGGAAGCGTATGAATTTCTGCAGTGCAAAAAAGAAGAGGGAATCAGAATGGCTGAAGAAGCAGGTATTGTTCGAGAAATAGATATAGATGGTTTTGCCTGGCAGCATATGCTAAATTATGTCCAGGATGTTTATAAATATGGTAGACGTTTAATAGATGTTGCCGGTTTAAATCTGGATGTTGTATGTGACATTCTGGAAGCGGACTGTCTAAAACCGATGCTGGAGGAAATGATTTTGAGAAATCTTCCTGTCGATGATGTAGCATCCTTTGTAGCTCAATATCTGCGAAGACCATACCGGGTTGCATAGAATCCGGGTTGCATAGAATCATAAAAGAAGTGAGGCTGTTTCTCACTTCTTAATTTTTTTGGTATTATCGTCTGCTATTCCGTAGCAATTCTATATCCTGCAACTTTCGTCCAAGTTCATCATCCTTTGCGATTAAGAGTAAATCTCTATCCATCCCATTAATGGCATGAAGAACCGCAGCATAGATGCCGATGGATACGGAAGCATCTCCATTTTCTACTTTCCATAGAGTAGAGCGTAAAATATCCGCACGCTCTGCGGCCAGAGTTGCTGAAATGTGTCTTCGTAATCGTGCTAGTTTGATTTGTTCTCCCATCTGCTTAAGAATCTTGTCGGTGCTGGGTAACGGTTTGATTTTCTTGTTAGGCATAGTTTTTCTCTCCTTAAATGTTTCAATATACGAATATTTTTGAATTTTATACTATACTGAATACAAAAGGATATATAAATACATGTGCTGTTTTAAGCTTTTTCTCATTTTTCAAAATGTTTATAAATACTCTTATCAAATATGGAAAAGCGGTCAATCAAATAGATTAACCGCTTCATGTAATACTAGATATGAAATTGTTAAATTAGGATTTATCGTTTCTTTACAAGCCAAGTATCATTTTGTGTTTTTCTTTCCGCATAGTAACCACATGGCATATCTTTAAGAACACCAACAGAATTGTCTAAATCGAACGCTTCTTTTAGAGATACCAGTCTTGCTTCATCTGTATCATGTGTTGAACCACACAAAAATTGCCACATTCCATCATCTTCATCATGAGATACATATAAAATAGGTTTGCCATCATCTATAATATGGCAACAGATTATCGTGGCTGTATTAGGTGCATCATAAAAAGGAAAATCCATATGCAACGCTCCTTCCAAATTCCAATTTATAGAGATATTATACATTTATTTTTACCCTATGTTTTATAAATTCTAAATTCTGAAGAAGAATCTATACTTCAATGAATAAAGGACAACACAATATTTTTAAAAAGTTATCACCCGATTTTTTCAGTATAGAATTTTGTGAATATTGATTTTAAAAATAGAAGATTTCTTGTTATAATGTACGGGCAAAGGGGGAGTTTTTAGGTGACTTATTATCAAATCTTAAGACAACGCAGACTAGACCTTAAACTTTCCATCCAGGATGTGAGCTCGCAAACTCGTTTGGCTCCTGAGTACATTCAGGCAATTGAAATGAATAACCTGGAAGTTTTTTCGGATGATTTCTCCTTTGTTCGTTATTTTGTCCGAGCATATTGTGATGCAATCGGAGTTAACTGGCAAGCTGTTCAAGCTGAAGTTGATGCTAATATCAATGCATATGCACATCAACGGAACATGGCTTTAACGCAGGCTCAAAAACGTATGGTAGCTTCTATGCCTTCAGGGCAGGGAAGAAAGATAAAAAGAAGTAAACAGAGCAATTTTCAAAAACGGATTACTCGTTTGTCACGAAATTTGAAATGGTCGCGAAAACGTTTGATCCGAGTAGGAATTATCGCAGGTGTTTTAATTTTTGGTTTGTTGTTTGTGGTAAATCTTGGATTAGACTATTATTCTTCGCAACAGGCTTTGCAGGAAGAAGCAAATCGTAAAGCTGAATTAGCTGAAAAAGAAGCGGAGACAGAAAGATTAGCCCAACAAAGACAACAGGAGGCACAAAAAGAAGATATCGTAATAGAAAATACAAGTACAAATACATATACGATAACAAATGTTTTGGAAAATTCGACACCGCTGGAATTGGAAATTACCCTACCTTTGGACAGTACAGTTGTTATTTATAACGATGGCGAAGTAATCACAGGGGATACAAGTACGATTTATAGTGATACTTTCAAGAAAGAAATCACCGCGGATAAAGAATGTACATTGGAAATTGAAATAGGTTCTTATTCAGCTAATCAGTTTTCTGTCAATGGCAATAATCTTGCCTTTGATGAAAACTACTGGTATCCGGGAGAACCCGCATATCTAGATATAATTATCAAAGCAAATGAACAAACAGGAGAGTGACGAGAATGAATTTGCCAAATAAGCTTACGATGGTAAGGATAGCCTTAGTACCGCTCGTAGTAATCGTATATCTTTGTATAGGTGATAATTTTTTGGTGATGGATGAAACAAGTGGATTAGCCTTTCGTGATGTTCTAGTTTTTATTATCTTCGCGATTGCATCTATAACAGATATGCTGGATGGGATGATTGCACGAAAATACCATTTGATTACTTCATTTGGAAAGTTTGTAGATCCTATTGCGGATAAATTGTTAGTAAATACTGTTTTGATCATGTTGGCTTACACACATCAAGCGAATATTATAGCGGTTCTATTGATGATTGCACGTGATTTGTTTGTGGATGGACTTCGAATGACAGCCGCTAGTCAGGGAAAAGTTGTAAGTGCAGGATTCTATGGAAAGCTTAAAACAGTGTTGCAGATGGTTGCAATCGTATTCTTGTTGTTGAAGAACTGGCCTTTCTCATATCTTGGATTACCTGTAGACCAGATTCTATTGTGGGCTGCAACTTTAGCTTCTTTATATAGTGGATATATTTATTTTATGAAATTAAAGAAGTATATTTTGGAGTCTATGTAATGCAAACAGCTAAAGATCTTATCGAACTTTGTAAAGACAAACATGTAACAGTTTCCAGCTGTGAAAGTTTGACGGCAGGCCTTTTTACCAGTACGCTTGCTTCTATACCGGGAGCTAGTGCTGTATTAAAAGGTGGCTTTGTAACGTATTTTACAGAAATGAAACAAGTGATGGCACATGTAGAGAAAGATTTGATAGATACATTTGGTGTTGTTTCTGGAGAATGTGCAAAACAAATGGCACAAAATACTAGAGAGATCACACAGAGTGATTTTTGTGTTTCTTTTACAGGAAATGCAGGTCCAGATGCAATGGAAGATAAACCGGCAGGTTGTGTTTTTTGTGCTATCGCATCAAAAGATGCAGTAAAAGTTTATCATTTCCAATATCAAGGTTTAGAACGAAATGAATTAAGAATGCAGGTTGTTCAAGATATGATCAACAATCTTGCAGAAATCATAATGAAGGAGTAATTATGGCAAAAGCAGAATCAAAAGATAAATTATTAGAAGATGTTTTAACAGAAATTGAACGTGAATATGGTAAAGGTTCTATTATGAAGCTTGGAGATCGAGCTGCAGTGGATGTAGAACCGATTCCTTCTGGAAGTCTTTTATTAGACCAGGCTTTAGGAATTGGTGGATACCCTAAAGGAAGGATCATTGAAATTTTTGGTCCTGAATCCAGTGGTAAGACAACTCTGGCTCTTCATGCGATCGCGCAAGTTCAAAAGAAAGGTGGACGTGCAGCTTTTATCGATGCAGAAAATGCTATCGATCCTGTGTATGCACGTAATCTGGGTGTAGATATTGATGAATTGATCTTATCGCAACCCGATTCAGGTGAGCAGGGACTTAACATCATGTTGATGTTAATTGACAGTGGTGCTGTAGATCTAGTTGTCGTGGATAGTGTTGCAGCATTGGTTCCTCAAGCAGAATTGGATGGAGAAATGGGAGATCTTCAAGTTGGAAGCCAGGCTCGTATGATGTCCAAAGCTATGCGTAAGCTTGCCGGCTTGATGAATCATAATGAATGTACGGCAATCTTCATCAACCAGCTTCGTGAAAAAGTTGGTGTTGTATATGGTAATCCGGAAACAACACCAGGCGGACGTGCATTGAAATTCTATTCTTCGGTACGTATTGATATACGTAAAGCCGATGCGATCAAGAATGGAACCGATATTGTCGGAAATAAAGTGAAAGTAAAAGTTGTCAAAAATAAGGTGGCTCCTCCATTCAAGAGCGCGGTTTTGGAAATTATGTATGGAGAAGGAATCTCATATGTTTCTGAATTGATCGATCTTTGCGTTGATGCCAATATCATCAAAAAAGCTGGTGCGTGGTTTAGCTATGAAGGTGAAAAGATTGGACAAGGAAAAGAAGCAGCTAAACAATACATCAAGAACAATCCAGATTTTATGAGCATGCTGGAAGAAAAATTAAAAGCTTATCAAAACAGTGAGAAAGAAGAATAAGCTAATACGCGAGAAAATCGTCAAGGTTTTCTCTTTTTTTATTTCTTTATTGCATGATATAATAAAAAAAATGAGGAATTTTTATGGCAAGATTAAAAAATAACCTATATAAACCAATGAATGTAGATGAATTAAAAGACCCGGTCGTTTTTGTTGTTGATATGGTCAACGGCTTTGTTAAAGAGGGGGCTTTGGCTGATCCTGCAATTATGTCTATTGCAGAAGGTCAAAAGAAATTAATGGATCAATTAGAATGTCGCAATGTATTTGTATGCGATACCCATCCTCCAAAGACAAGAGAATTTTTATCGTATCCACAACATTGTATGATTGGAACAAAAGAAGCTGAAGTAATTGATGAATTAAAAGATCACATTAAAAGAATCATTCACAAAAATAGTACGAACACATTTGTAGCTCCTGAATTTCAGGAATTCTTGCAGGATGAGTGTTCTCGTTATAAAGATTTGATTATTGTAGGCTGTTGCACGGATCTTTGCATTTTACAGTTTGCGCTCTCTTTGCAAAGTTATTTGAATGAGCATAATCATTGTGAACAAAGAGTCATTGTTCCAGCTAATCTGGTTGAAACCTATCATGTTGAAGATATACATGATGCTTATTTTTGGAATGATGTAAGCTTAAAAAATATGGCGACAAATGGAATTCTGGTCGTCTCAGAAATTAGAGGATGAAATTATGAAGGAAACTAGAAATTTATCACTTGTAATGGATTTTTATGAACTGACCATGAGTCAGTGTTATTTTAATTTAGATAAAAATCGTGAAGTTGTGTTTGATTTATTTTATAGACATAATCCAGAAGACGGGGGCTTGTGTATCTTTGCCGGGTTAGAGCAAGTTATTGAATATGTAAAAAATTTGCATTTTGAAAAAGAAGAAATTGAATATTTGCGTTCCTTGAACCAGTTCACAGATGAATTTTTAGAATATTTATCAACTGTTCGTTTTACAGGAGATATTTATGCGATTCCAGAAGGGACTCCGGTTTTCCCTTATGAACCATTGGTGCGCGTAAAAGCACCGATCATTGAAGCACAGCTTGTAGAAACGGCTTTATTACTGGCATTAAATCATCAAACTTTGATCGCGACCAAGGCACGTCGTATCGTACAGGCCAGTGATGGAAGAGCTGTTATGGAATTTGGGGCAAGAAGAGCACATAACTTTGATGCGGCAATTTATGGAGCTAGAGCTGCATATATCGTAGGTTGTGCTGGAAGTGCAACGACATATGCCGGAAAAGAATATGGTCTTCCTGTATTGGGAACCATGGCACATTCTTTTATTCAGAGCTTTGATAGTGAATATGATGCTTTCTTATATTATGCGAAAACTTATCCGGAAAGTTGTACTTTGTTGATTGATACATACAGTACATTAAAATCAGGTATCAAAAATGCAATCAAAGTTGCCAAAGATTATCTAGAGCCAAATGGTTATCGTTTAAAAGGTGTTCGTATTGACTCTGGAGATATGGCTTATCTTTCAAAAAAGGTACGTAAAGAATTAGATGCATCAGGACTTGAGGATTGTCAGATCGTTGTCAGCAACTCTTTAGATGAATATGTCATTACATCCTTGATTCACCAGCAGGGTGCTAAAATCGATTCTTTTGGTGTAGGAGAAAACTTAATCTGTTCAAAAAATTCACCTGTTTTTGGTGGTGTTTATAAATTAGTTGCGATCGAAAAAGATGGTAAGATCATTCCTAAGATCAAAATCAGCGATAACGTTGAAAAAGTCACAAATCCAGGACTTAAGAAGTTGTATCGCATCATTGATAAAGAAACAAATATGGCACAAGCTGATTTAATGGCTTTATGGGATGAGGAGTTGGATGAATCAAAAGATCTTACGATTTACCACCCTATGTCTCGATGGAAATATAAAGTTATTCCAGCAGGATCTTATATCTTAAAAGAATTATTAGTTCCAATCTTTATTAGAGGTGAACAAGTGTATGAAGAACCTACTCTTGATGAGATTCGTGCTTATTGTGCAGAACAGTTAGAGTATATTTGGGAGGAAATCAAACGTTTTGAATATCCTCAGGAGTATTATGTAGATCTAACAGAAAAACTATTGACATTGAAATTAGAAATGTTAAATGAATATAAGTAAAAAGAGCCGATGGCTCTTTTTAAATTAGCTTATCTTCTAAAGCATCATCAATTAAGGTAAAAATACACTCTTCCATAATTCCGTCATATAGCATTCTATGCTTGCCACCTTCAATATAGATCAAACGTTTTTTACCAGGAATATTTGAATAAATATTTTTTGAGCTTTCAACCGGAATCACTTCATCTTTTGTTCCATGAAAAATTGTAACGGGACAGTCGATATGATAAATAGATTCTTTGTATTGATTTATGATCGTTTGAAAGGCTTTGGTTTGTGATGCGGATGGAACACTGACACTCTTTTTAGCCAGATTCTTGACCATCTTGATGCCATGGTTTGTGATATTGGCTAAATCAAGATATTGAAAAGCAGGTGCAACAAGGATTAAGGATCTTACATGATAGACGCTTGCTAGATAACTGGCAATGACGCCTCCCATGGAAAAGCCAAGAAGGATAATTTCCTGGTCTTTATATTCATGAATTATTTCTTCTGCTTTCTTGATCCATGTTTTGTAATTATCGTCGTGAGGATCATAGGGGTCATACATATCAAATTGAATGATTTGATACTTTTTCTTGTCGATGTGTTTTGCCAAAGGATCAAATTCATGTTGGACATTTTTTCCAAAGCCATGGATCGTTATGATTACTTTCTGTTTCTTTTTAAAGAATAACATGTATTACCACCTCATTATGATATAATTATAGAAGAAAAGGGGAAATCATGAAAGCGACACTTATAATAAAAAATATTGAAAGTTTATATACCTGTGATAAAGATTTTACAGTATATAAGCATGCATTTATCGCATGTCATCATGATAAGATCATTGATCTAGGTGTGCATGACTATAAAAAATGGATCGACAGCGCAACCCGTGTTTTAGATGCCTGTGGTGAAACGGTAATACCGGCATTTATCGATTGTAATTTTGAGGGGTTTTCTAAGGTGCGTTTAGGGGATCAATTGCGAGAGAATAATTCAGCATTGTATGCCATGAAAACAAATGGAATCTTAACAATTTTATCAGATAAAAAAAGAATTCAAAAAAAGGAACTTACGCAGGATGTCTTTGTTCGAAAACAAGAAAGTAAGTATCCTATTATTGAAAGAGAGCAGGATTTTCATGAATTAAAACCACAAAAGTTTATCGTGTCGTGTGGTTTTGGTAAGCCAAATTCATATGTATATAGTTTTCAACATTTGTCATATATTCTATTTAATATGTATAAAGTGGACTTAAGAACTTTGTTGGAATCGATGACAAGTTTACCCGCTAAGACATTTGGCTTAAGTGATAGAGGAAGCTTGGAGAAGGGTAAACTAGCAGATATTTTAATTTTACAGGTTCCCACAATGGAACATTATTATCAAACATTGGGGCGTCCTTTGATTCATAGGATGATCAAAAATGGAATTCCTTTTTATCCAAATTGGATCGTTTGTTGAAAATTTTATGAAAAATTTTCAGAAAACGTTTGACATATATTTTTTTTGTTGGTAAAATCTTACCATAAATACAAAATGATGAAGAAAAGAAGAGTACTTTAAGAAGTTTTTTAGAAGAGAGTCCTTGTATGCTGAAAGAGGATAAAAACAGCTTATTGGAACATGGTCTTGGAGTCGCATGATCGAGAGTGTAGGTCATGACGGGGTCGCCCGTTATAGCGATAGAGTATGATGGTACTCGATGAGGCAAAACAAGTGATTGTTTTGTGAAAATAGGTGGTAACACGTAAGTTCAACTTTCGTCCTATAGCAGGATGAAAGTTTTTTTATTTATAGAAAGGGATGGTTTGCTTGATAAATCTTAAACATATCACCAAGACATTCAACACTAAAGATGGTGATGTACATGCGGTTAAAGATGTAAGCTTACAGATTGATGAAGGACAGATTTATGGAATCATCGGTTTTTCCGGAGCTGGTAAATCGACACTGGTTCGATGCATCAATTTATTCGAAAAACCGGAACATGGTGAAGTGATTTTTGATGGTAAAGATTTATTAAAGATCACAGAAAAAGAACTTCGTATAGAACGTCAAAAAATGGGAATGATCTTCCAACATTTTAATTTGATGAAATCAAGAACGGTTTATGAAAATATAGCATTTCCACTAAGACATCTAAAAATGGATAAAGAACAGATTGATAAAAGAGTCATGGAACTTCTTGAATTGATTGATTTAGTAGAAAGAAAAGACTCATATCCAAGTCAATTATCAGGTGGACAGAAACAACGTGTTGCGATTGCCAGAGCTTTAGCTACAAAGCCTAAGGTCTTGTTATGTGATGAAGCAACAAGTGCTCTAGATCCACACACAACACAAAGCATTCTTCAATTGATCAAAAAGATCAATAAGGAATTAAAGCTAACGGTTGTGATGATCACACATGAAATGGCTGTAGTCAAAGAAATTTGTGATCGTGTTGCGGTAATGGAAAATGGACGTGTTGTTGAGGAAGGTGACATTGTTACTGTATTTGCACATCCACAGATGCCAGTCACAAAGAATTTTATCAATACGACGAATAACTTAGGAAAGATTGATGAATTGATCGAGGCAAACAATCCATTGGTTCAAATCAATGAGAATCAACAAATTATCAAGCTTCAATATCAAAGTGGAAATACTTCAGAAGCTTTGATTTCTAAAATTTCAAGAGATTTCAATGTTGACTGTTCCATCATATTTGGAAATGTCGAAGTTGTAAAAGACAGTCCAATTGGAACTTTGATAACGATCTTTACAGGAGATCATGAAAACATCAAGAAAGCTTTACAGATGTGTAGAGATAATGATGTTGTTGTGGAGGTGATGAAGAAATGATGGATTTTATCATTCGGATCATGCCTAATGTCGTAGATCGTTTTGATGTATTTGTAGAATCAATTTATGAAACATTATTGATGATCTTGATTAGTGGTTCTATAGCACTGATCTTGGGTTTGATTTTTGGAACAATCTTAGTTGTTACTCGACCGGGTGATATTTTGGAAAATAAAGCGGTTTATACAGTTTTAGGAAAAATTGTAGATTTATTCCGTGCAGCTCCATTTATTATCTTGGCGATGATATTAACACCCTTATCTCAATTGATCATGGGTACTTCTATTGGTTTAAAAGGTGCGTATATACCTTTGATCATAGGAACTGCTCCATTCTGTGCTAGACAAATGGAACAGGCCTTATCGGAGATTGATAGAGGTTTAGTAGAAGCAAGTCAATCTATGGGATTTGGCCCATTTGAAATTATTTGGAAAGTATATCTAAGAGAAAGTATTCCAAGCATTATTCGAGGGTTTACGATTACATTAATTTCTATGATTGGTTTGACGGCTATTCTAGGTGTTACAGGTAGTGGTGGCTTAGGTGTTTTCTGTATCAATTATGGATATAATCAATATAATTATGATATTTTATGGGTTAGCTTAGCCATTCTAGTTTTATTAACAATCTTGGTTCAAGGAATTGGAAATTTCTTGGCAAGGAAAACAACACATTAGGTTTCGATACTTATTATAAGTAAGAAATAAATATTAAATAGGAGGAAAAGGAAAATGAATACAAAATTTGTAAAAGGATTATTAGCATGTGCATTGGTTGCAGCACCATTAACAGGCTGCTCATCAGGATCAGGAGATGATGCAGCAGAAGACAAAACAATTACAATTGGAGCGAGTGTTACACCACATGCAGAAATTATCAACAACATCGTTCCAGATCTTGAAGAATTAGGGTATACAGTAGAAGTGGTTGAATTCTCTGATTATGTAAAACCAAATCAGGCATTGTATGAAGGTGAACTTGATTGTAACTATTTCCAACATACACCATATCTAGAAGACTGGGTAGCAAACAATTGTGAAAATGAAGATGATTTAGTGAGCGCTGCAAAGATTCACTTTGAACCACTAGGAATTTATTCTTCAAAACACACAGATGTAAGTGATGTACCAGATGGAGCACAAATTGCTGTGCCAAACGATACAACTAATGAGGCAAGAGCATTGCAGCTTTTACAAGCACAAGGAATCATTACTTTGGCAGAAGGCAAAGGATTGGAAGCTACAAAGGCTGATATCGTTGAAAATCCATATAATGTAGAAATCGTTGAACTTGCAGCTGAAGTTGTTCCTACAAAACTAAATGAAGTTGATTTCGCAATCGCAAATGGTAATAACGCTTTAAATGCAGATATCACAGATTATTTGTTGGTAACTGAATCAACTGATTCTGAAGCAGCAGATCAATACGCAAATGTTATCGCAGTACGTAAAGGTGATGAAGATTCTCAGAAAATTCAAGATCTATTATCTGTATTAGAAACTCAGAAAACTGTTGATTACATTGAGGAAAATTATGGTGGCGTAGTTGTTCCAGTATTCGAAGTTAAATAGTTTATAGTATAATAAAAAGGTCGAAAGACCTTTTTATTTTGGAGGGTTTAAATGAAATCTATCATAGATGCAATCAACTTAGAAAAAGAGCTACATCCCCAGGCAACCAGTCAAGATATATCAAAATTAATATATCAAGCATGTTTTGGTAATGGTCATATGATTACTTCTGTTAAAGATTGTCTAGATCAATTGAAGCAGGAAGTAGTCCAGGATAACTCTAAGCCATCAATACAAAATATAGGAAATGGATATGTTAGAGTTAGCTGTAGTGCTATGAAAAAAAAGGAAGAATTATATAATCTATTGTTTGTGCATAGCTCAAAACAAGATCCAGATACTAAGCTTTATCAAAGTTTATTAATGAAATATGATCTTCAGCCTTCTAATAATCTACATCATTCAAAATTATATGTTGATACTTACGATCCGCATTATCGCATCATTCAAAAAGAATATATAGATTATATTAAAGGGATAGAATTTGTATATAAACAAATTCAAAATAATGAAAGAACTCTAATTTGTGTTGAGGGACCCTGCGCAAGTGGAAAAACAACGTTTTCAAACATTCTTCATGAATTGTTTTCATTAACTATTTTTCATATGGATGATTATTTTCTCCAACCATTTCAACGTGTGCCAGAACGCCTGGAAGAAATTGGCGGCAATGTGGATTATGAAAGAGTGAAAAAAGAAATTTTTGATCCATGGTCTAAACAAGAGAACATTGTCTATCAAAGATATAACTGTCAAACATTAAAATTAGAAGAACCGATTCATGTTCCTTATAAAGATATTATGGTGATTGAAGGAAGCTATAGTTGTCATCCCTATTTTAAAGAGTTTGATACCAGGAAGATTTGGATCAATTTAGATACAGATGAACAAATAAACAGACTTGAAAAGCGTTCAAAGAATTTACTTGAACGTTTTATCAAGGAATGGATTCCTAAAGAAAATGCATATTTTAAAAAATATGATATAAGATCTACATGTGATGTAATAATTTAAGAAAAAAGACCAATCACGATCATGAAGGGAGTGAAAGGTCTTTTTTATCAGTTAGTCTTTTGTCCATCTTCCAAAGATTCCACAAGGAAGAATACTGTTGTTGTAGGTAACAGGAAGAAGGTTTTCTCCAGTTTCAATGTTTCCTGGATGTGATGGCAATAAAGAACGAGATAATACTTCTTCTAATGTTTTACAACTAAAACCAGTGGTATAACAGTTCACTAAGAAGAATAAGGCATCTTTATCAAGGATCTTTTGGCATTCATCAACAAGTTCATATAGTTGATCCTCTAGTTTCCATAATTCTTGTTTAGGTCCTCGACCATAACTAGGTGGATCCATGATGATTCCATGATATGTTCTTTGTCGTCTTTGTTCTCTTTTGACAAATTTTAAGCAGTCTTCAACGATGAAACGAATAGTGTTGTTTTCTAGATGATTTAGCTCCATGTTTTCTTTGGCCCATTGAATCATACCTTTAGCAGCATCGACGTGGACTACTTCTTTTGCCCCGGCTTTAGAACAGGCAATCGTAGCACCGCCTGTATAGGCAAATAGATTCAAAACACGTATATCATCACGTTTTGAATTGCGAATTTTATTCATCACAAAATCCCAGTTCGCAGCTTGTTCAGGGAATAATCCAGTATGTTTAAAACCAGTTGGACTAATTTTAAAGCGTAATTCTTTATAACCGATTGTCCAAAATTCTTTGATTGGGTGTTTTGTTTCCCAGTGGCCTCCTCCGGATTTTGAGCGATGATAAATCGCATCAACGTTGTTCCATTTTGATTCGTCTTCAATAGGCCAGATACAAACAGGATCTGGTCTTCTTAAAATTGTCTTGTTCCATCTTTCGAGTTTTTCTTTATTTCCTGTATCTATGACTTCATAATCTTTCCAGTCTTTACTAATTTGATTCATGACTGTATTATACATTATTATAGAAAAATTGTGTTAAAATATTTTCGCAAATGAAAAGGGGGTCTTTTACATGTATGTTTCTATGATTTGTAAAGATCGTAATGAAAAAGAAAAAAATGAATTATATCAAGTTCTAGGCTTGTTGGCGCAAAGAGAACAGGTTCAGATTGAAGATCGTGGTGATGTGGTTGAGGTGATCGTATGCCCACAAGGTAAGATCGTTATTTCCGAAGATGGAGAGGATATGATCATTCATGCCAATACAAGACATGCAGGAGCTGGTTTCCACGCCTTTGTCGTAGATATTTGTAAGGATATTCAAGAAGAAGTGCCAGGAGAATATGAATTGGTAGACGATCTTGAATTTAGTGAAGATGAAGATTTTCATCGTCTTCACCATGTGTATGAAGATGAGCTTGAGTATTTAAGAAATGCTTTATTGACAAACGATGTATTAAAGACACAGAATTATTTGTATGAAGAAACATTCTTCTTACCAATTGAAAAGAAAGATCGTATATTTACCAGCATTGGAGATATCGATACGAAAGAATTTAGAGAGATGCATTTACATGATTTGATGGATAACTTTTATATCTGGAATAATTTTGATCGTGATGCACAATTCTTTAAAAACTGTGCTTTGGTTCTTCTTTCTAAAGAGGGTGTTGGTCGATATACAATGATGAATGATCAAACACAAAAACATGCGAATACGATTTGTGATTATATTGAATTAGCGTATAAACAGGATGACAGTATTCCTCTTCCTATTAAGGAATATAACTATTTATGTGACTTGTTACAAAGGGAAAAACTTTTAAATGATGCGGTACCTATGGAGGAAGAAGTCATTCAATATAAAACAAAAGAAGTCTATCATTTATTCCAGGATGCGAAAGTAGTAGCCGATGGAGCAAGTGAAAGAAGTTTTGATCCTGTAAATAATGCACTTTGTTTGATGTCTCCTTATGAAGATGATGCACATTGGGCATGGTTGATTCAGGCTTCAAAAGAACCACATATTTGTTCATATCTAAATGAACTGGAAGAAGTCAAGCCAATTGTATATCATGGTAAGACAATTCAAATACTGGATAAAGAAGAGGATGGAATCTATAAAATAGAAGCAAAATTAATGCAGGATGAACGTGCTCTATATTTTCATATTACATATGCCGATAAAAAAGATGAGAATTATTTAAAACAATGCATCAAAGAGAGTTGTTTTCAAGATTTAGGATAGCTAAAAGCTATCCTATTTTATTAAACAATAATTAATTAACGATAAACATTAAATAATTATTGAAAAACGTATTTGTTTCTGTATAATATAAGTATACATATCAGGAGGAAATATTATGCAGAAAAATGATTTTAAGATCGTGCCAAAAAAGGAAAAAAAGGGATTTTCAAGAAATCTAATCATATTATTTTTGGTTTGTCTTTTGTTGCTGCTGCCATTTGCGATAAGAAGCTTTGTTTTTTTGATTGCTGAATTTTCGTATATGACATGGAAATATTCAGTTTCTTTATTTTTGAAAGATGTGGTGCTTGAACTTACATTTGTTATTTTATTTTTGGTTGTTCTTGTTATCTTATGTACTCAAAAACCATTCTCTAAGATTTTATTAAGATGTTCTACAGGTTTAGGTATCTTATATATCGTTACAGCTATCATTGTTCCAAGACTTCCAGACTTTGAATTACAGACATTTATTCTGGTGGGAATTAATGATGTTATCATTTTCGAAGGCTTTTATTTCATTATTGGCTTGGTTTTGATCATATTTAGTGTTTTAATGAAAGCAGGATTTGATTATCAAACTCAATTGGAAGATGAAATGTTGTAGGTGATGATATGGCAATTATTCTACGTTTAGATCGAGTGATGGCAGACCGTAAGATTTCTTTAAATGAATTAAGTGCTAAAGTGGGAATATCGAATGTAAATTTATCGAATTTAAAGACAGGAAAAGTAAAGGCAATCCGTTTTTCGACTTTGGATGCGATCTGTAAAGTTTTAGAATGTCAACCAGGCGATATATTAGAATATAAAGAAGATGAATAATTTAAATCCAGCGATGTCTGGATTTTTTTGCATGTGATAATATGGTAAAATATTCAACGGTGATATTATGAGTGAATCAGTATTAGATACATTAAATATAAATCAAAGAAAAGCAGCCAGTACAATTGATACGCATGTTCGCATCATTGCCGGTGCCGGCAGTGGGAAAACACGTGTTTTAATGGCAAGAATCGTGTATTTGGTAAAAGAAGTGGGTATCATGCCAAATCGAATTTTGGCGATTACTTTTACAAATAAGGCAACACAGGAAATGAAAGAGCGACTTCATGCACAATTAAAAGATGAGGCCAGTGTTGTACGTATCTCTACGATACATGCTCTTTGTGTAAGGATCTTACGAGAAGATGCTGATCAGATTGGATATCCTCGATCTTTTACGATCTTGGATTTGGATGATCAAAAACAAATATTACGTCCGATTTATAAAAAGATGGATATTGATTTAAAACAACTTTCGATGGCTAAAGTTTTAGGATATATTTCTGGTTATAAATCAGAACATATCGATCCAGATATGGCTATAGCCATGGCTGAAACGGATAATTCTGAGCAGATTGCCAATATCTATAAATTTTATGAAGATTCTCGCATAGAGATGAAAGCTATGGATTTTGATGATCTATTGATCGAAGCACATAAACTTTTAAATCATAATGTTGATGTAAGAACAAAATGGCAAAATCGTTTAGATTATATTCATGTTGATGAATTTCAGGATGTCGATCCTGTTCAATATGGCATTATTCGTTTGATTACAGGAAAACATGCTTTTTTATGTGTTGTAGGAGATCCAGATCAAACCATTTATACTTGGCGTGGTGCAAGTGTAGATATCATTCTTCGCTTTAATAAAGATTTTGAAAATTGTGAAACCGTGATCTTGGATCAAAATTATCGTTCTACAAAACCAATTCTTGAAGCCAGCAATAAAGTTATTTCGTATAATCAAGATCGTATCAAAAAAGATTTATATACACAGATTCCAGGCGATGATAAGATCTTGCTGCATGCATCAAGTGAAGAAGGGGATGAACCTTTATTTGTCGCAAGAGAAATATCGAAACGACATAAAAATGGAATAGACTATAAAGATATAGCCATTCTATATCGCTCAAACTATAGTTCCAGATCTTTTGAACGTGTATTTAGAACAGTGGGGATTCCTTATATTATTTATGGTGGAATTCGTTTTTATGAAAGACAGGAAATTAAAGATGCTTTGGCGTATTTAAAGCTTTGTACATATCCTGATGAAAATGATCCTGAACAGTTCTCTTTAGATCTTGCGATCTTGCGTGTCATTAATCAGCCTAGACGAGGCATTGGTCAAAAATCTATAGATGCACTACGCGAAGAAGCTGCAGGTCGACATATCAATCTTTTTGAAGAGATGAGAGATCCTTTAGATATTTCGAATGCTATCAAACGAAAATGTGAAGGTTTTGTTTCACTTATTTTGGATTTAAGAAGTCATCGTAAAGATTATTCATTAGAAGATTTTTTGGATTATGTATTGGATAAGACTGGATATTTAAAAATGTTAGAAGATGAAAATGAAACAGAACGAATTGAGAACTTAAAGGAACTTAAATCCGATATTGCCCAGTCTTTAAAAGAAGATCCGGATATGACTTTAGAAACATATTTGCAGGATGTGTCTTTATTTACAGATAAAACTTCGGATTTGGCATTGAATTCTGTTTCATTGATGACAGTTCATGCGGCTAAGGGACTTGAATTTGATACAGTATTCCTTGTGAATTTTAATGATGGAATCTTTCCAAGTGCGAGGTCCGTTCAAGAAGGGGGAAGAAAGTCACTTGAAGAAGAAAGACGCTTGTGTTATGTTGCGATGACTCGTGCAAAACGAAATTTGATCATTACATGGAATACAGGCTATTCATACATGTTGGATACATATAAGACCTCATCGAGGTTCTTAATGGAGATACCGGAAGAATATACTTATGATGATAAGCCAAAACCAAAAGTTGAATATACATCCAATATGATGCAAAGTTCTATGAGCCCATCTAAACAAACTTTGAAAAAGAATCAAAAATTTCGTAAAGGAGACTTGGTCGATCATAGTGTTTATGGGCAGGGTGTTGTATTGAAAATTGAAGGAAATGTAGCAACAGTTGCTTTTAGCCATAAATTTGGAGTAAAGAAATTGAATGCTAGTCATCCGTCTTTGAAAAAAGCATGATATAATATCTAAACAGGTGATTAAATATGAATGAAGAAAATCGTATTTTATTTCTAAGAAGAGAGCTAGAAAAGTATTCTATTGAATATTATGTATATGACAATCCAAGTGTTTCGGATCAAGAATACGATCGTTTGATGCAGGAGTTGATGGCATTAGAAGAAAAACACCCTGAAATGTATGATGCCAATTCGCCTTCACAAAGAATCATTGGTCAAGTCTTGGAAGGTTTTGAAAAAGTTAGGCATGACAGCCAAATGCTTTCGTTAGGAAATGTCTTCAATTATGAAGAAATTGAAGAATTTGTCACGCGTATTCAAGGCAGTGTCAAAGATGCCGAATTTGTTGTGGAATGTAAATATGATGGTTTAGCAATGTCTTTGATTTATGAGAATGGTTCCTTTGTTCGTGCTGTGACAAGAGGGGATGGATTGGTTGGCGAGGATGTATCCGCAAATATCAAAACGATTCAATCCATTCCTATGCATATTCCGGAAAGACGTCATGTAGAAGTACGTGGTGAAGTGTATATGCCTAAAAAAAGCTTCGAAGAACTGAATGAACGTCAAAAAAAGAACAATCAAGCCTTGTTTGCCAATCCTAGAAATGCGGCAGCGGGTTCAATTCGCCAACTGGATTCAAGTGTGTGCGCTTCTAGAAAGCTTGATGCTTACTGGTATTATTTTCAAAATGCACAGGATTTTGGAATCTTAACTCAGCAGGAAGCGTTGGATCGAATGCGTTCTTTAAATTTTAAAGTCAACCCTTTATTTAAAGTTTGTAAGAATACAAAAGAGATTTGGGAGTTTATCCAGTCCATTCAGGAAAAACGAAATGATCTACCATATGAAATTGATGGTATGGTTATTAAGCTCAATTCTTTATCCGATCAAAGGACGTTAGGTTCAACTGCCAAAGTGCCACGATATGCCACGGCATATAAATTTCCTGCCGAACGTGTACAGACAAGATTGCTGGATATCGTAATTACGGTAGGAAGAACAGGAAAGATTACACCCAATGCGGTTCTTGAGCCGGTTCGCATTGCCGGTACAACGGTTAGTGCGGCGCAGTTGCATAATGAAGATATGATTTTATCGAAAGATCTAAGGATCAATGATATTGTTGTAGTACAAAAAGCTGGAGAGATCATACCGGAAGTTGTCTCAAGTGTGAAAGAAAGACGTGATGGATCACAGGTTCCATATGTATATCCAACTCATTGTCCGGTTTGCGGCTCTAGATTGGTACGACTAGAAGGGGAAGCAGCTCATTATTGTATCAATCAAGATTGTCCGGCTCGTGTTGTGGAGTCTATGATACATTTTGCCTCTAGAGATGCAATGGATATCGATACTTTGGGTGATAAGAAAATTGAACAGCTTCATGAATTTGGTTTTTTAAATTCTATCGAAGATATTTATTTCTTACATGAACATCGTGAAGAGCTTCTTGAAAAAAGAGGATATCAAAAAAAATCGGTCGATAAAATGTTGGAGACAATTGAAACCAGTAAAAAACAGCCTTTAGCGCTGTTATTGTATGGTTTAGGAATTCGCCAGGTTGGTAAAAAAGCTGCAGCTATCTTGGCAAACTACTTTGGCTCTATGGATGCATTGATGAAGGCTGATGTTGATACACTTGTTTCCATCAATGATATCGGCCCGATCACAGCTCAAAGCATTGTTGAGTTCTTTAAAGATGAATCAAATCAAAAACTAATTCAGACTTTAAAGGAACAGGGCTTGAACATGATTCAGGAAAAACAAGAAATCAAGGCAAGCCGCTTTACGAATAAAACGGTTGTTTTAACAGGAACTTTAGAACACTATACGCGAAATGAAGCCAAAGAGATATTAGAAAATCTTGGGGCTAATGTTTCAGGTTCTGTTTCAAAAAAGACAGACTATGTGATTTATGGTACAGCTGCAGGAAGCAAGCTTGCCAAAGCACAAAATCTTGGTGTTGCGACGATGAGTGAGGAGGAATTTGTAGAGGAGGTAGAAAATGCACAGAACAGTTAAGTTATTGACAAGCTTTTTGGTGATTTCTTTATGTCTGAGTGGTTGTATGGGGACATCTACAAATGATACTTTAGCTTTACAGGCAGGAGATTATGTCGCAATGTTGCCTTTTGAATCGAGCGATACACGTGTCAAACATGTTGGTTTGATTTCGGATCAAGATATACGAATTGAGATTGAATCTGGTTTGATGGATCTGTCAAAACAATATTTTGATCCATCGTCTGTTGGATATCGTACACATACATTTCTTGATTTTGATGAATTGGATGCAACCGATGGTTCTAGAGGACTTTTGGGAACATTAAGAGATGATAATCCTAATGGTTTAAATCCATCTCGTGATGAAGCTTTCGATACCGGGAATGGAGAAGTAACTGGAGCCACCATTCTTGTGGATATCTATGAACTAGACTGGTATAACACTAATGATAACTTACGAGGAATTTCCTTAGCTTTGGTCGTAAATGATGAAGTCGAAGATGATGCAGGAAATACATATGAGATTACCAAAGAAAAGTTACAAAATTATATTGAGGTAACCGCAGGGAAATTGGTTAATTATATGCGTGAGCGCTTTAATGATATCTCAGCTAGAATTCCTATTTATATTGCCGCTTATTCTTTAGATTCTTCGCAGGAATCTTTAGGTGGATATTTTTATGAAGGAATGTTTGAAGGAAGTAGTGGAAGTTATAATTCTTTAGATGAAGAGTGGATCCTGGTGCCAAGCACACAGTTAACTACAGATGATCCAACAACAGCTGAGCAATTCAATACTTTTAAAGAAGATATTCAAAATGTTTTGCCTGATTACACATATGTAACAGGAAAGGCAAAATATGAAAATGGAAATTTAGTTAAACTGCAGTTGGATATTACTTCCCATGGTAAAACAGCGGGTGAAATTTTGGCAGTATGTCAGACGGCAAACTCAAGTTTATCAGTGTTTACAAGTACGGATTGTGAATATCAGATTACAATTACCAATGATGATACAGTTTATGCGATGATCAATCGTGATATCGATTCAACTGAAACAAATGTTAATACACGTTTTTAATAGAGGAGAAAAGAATGGAAAAGTTTAGTAATGAATATTTTCATAAGTTGGCAAATGATCTTAAATTCGATTTAAGTGATGAAGAGATCAACGAACTGAAAAAAGATTTTATTGAAGTCGAAAAACAAGTTGAATTGTTTGAAAAAATCGACACAACGGGAGTAGAACCTATGGTTTATCCTTTTGAAGAGGCAACAACATTTTTAAGAGAAGATATAGAAGAAGATGTGTTGTCACAGGAAGATGCATTAAAGAATGTTAAAGATGTAAGAATGGGACATGTTCATGTACCAAAGGTGGTGAAGTAAAATGGAAATAAAGTCAAGTGTCAGTGCAGTTGAATCTTATAAAAGAATTGAAGAATTACAGCCAAAATTAAATGCAGCTGTAACGATGATCGAACCTAAAGACAATCCTAATCAAGGTAAACTTTCCGGTATTCCTGTCATCTTAAAAGATAACATCAATACAAAAGGAATTCGTACAACAGCAAGTTCAAGAATTTTAGATAACTATGTTCCTGTTTATGATGCAACGATTGTTAAAAAGTTGAATGAGGCAGGAGCTATCTTTGTCTGCAAGGCCAGCATGGATGAACTTGGTATGGGTGGAACAAATAAAAATGCCTATACAGGCGCTGTACATAACCCTTACGATCTTGATCGTATTTCTGGTGGTAGTTCAGGAGGATGTGCTGTTTTAGTAGCTAGTGATGCAGCTCCTTTAGCTATTGGAACAGACACGGGTGATAGTATTCGTAAGCCAGCTGCTTATACAGGTGTTGTTGGAGTAAAACCAACTTATGGGCGTATTTCTCGTTATGGTATTATTCCATATGCATCAAGTTTGGATCATGTCGGTTACTTTACGACAAATATCAAAGATGCAGCTTTAGCTTTAGAAGTTTTAGCTGGACGTGATGATAAAGATATGACTTCAAGCTTTAAACCAGTTGAAGAATACTCTAAAAATTTAAATGGAGATCTAAAAGGCAAAACGATTGGTGTTTTAAAGACAGTTATCGATGAAATAGAAGATGAATATGTAAAAAACACATTCTATGAATTTGTTAAGAAGTTAAAAGAAGCTGGTGCTAATATCAAAGAAGTGGAAATGCCAAGAGAATATATGGAACTGATTCCACCGGTTTATAAGACCATTGCCAATGCAGAAGCAACCGCAAACCATTCTAATCTTGACGGCCTTCGTTTTGGTATGCGTGAAGATGGTGAAAGTGTAGAAGAGGTAATGACAAACTCACGTACAAAAGGCTTCTCAAGCTATGTTCGTGCTCGATTTGTAATTGGTTCTTATTCATTGTTTAATGAAAATCAAGATCGTTTATTTAGAAAAGCACAGAAGATTCGTCGTTTGATCGTAGATGCTTATAAGAAATGTTTTGAAGGTGTTGATGGTATTTTGTGCATGGCAGCTTTAGATATTGCCCCAATGATTGAAGACAGTCAGGATGTTCGCTTTAAAGAAACCTCTTTTGCGGATGAGCATATGCAGCTTGCCAACTTCTCTGGATATCCAAGCATAACTTTGCCATTTGCCCAAAAAGATGGAATGCCACTTGGAATCAATTTAACATGCCGTCCATTTGAAGAACAAATGATGTTTGATTTGGCACAAGGTATGGAAGATATAACAGGTTTAAAAGACCAGGTTAAGAAAGGAGTCTAAGAACATGGATTATTATGTAACGATTGGTATTGAAATCCATTGTGAACTAAAGACAAATACCAAAATGTTTTCTGGAGCACCAGTCCGTTTTGGAAAGGTGGCTAATACTTGTACGTCCGTAGTAGACCTTGGACATCCAGGAATCTTGCCATGTGTAAATAAAGAAGCAGTAAGACTTGCCATTAAAGCTTGTACGGCTATGCATTGTGAATTGGATACGTTATTAAAATTTGATCGTAAAAACTATTATTATTCAGATCTTCCAAAAGGATTCCAAATCACACAACAATTTCATCCAATCGGAAAGAATGGATATGTAGAAATTGAAGTAGATGGTGAAAAGAAAAACATTCGCATTGAAAGAATTCATATGGAAGAAGATACTGCTAAACAGTTTCATAAAGATACAGGAACATATATTGACTTTAACCGTGCAGGAACTCCATTGATTGAGATCGTCTCTTGTCCGGATATGCATTCAGCAAAAGAAGCAGCTGCCTATGTAGAAACTTTACGAAAAAATCTTCTATATCTGAATGTCAGCGATGTTAAAATGGAAGAAGGCAGCATGCGCTGTGATGTCAATATTTCTTTAAGTAAGGATAAAGATACTTTAGGAACAAAAACAGAAATCAAGAACTTAAACTCTATTGCCAATGTTCAAAAAGCTGTTCAGGCAGAAATTGAAAGGCAGTCTGCTTTATTAGATGAAGGAAAGAGTGTTGAGCAGGAAACAAGACGATATGATGAATCTTTAAAAACAACGGTTCTTATGCGTAAAAAAGAAGGAAATGTTGACTATAAGTATTTTCCAGAACCAAATATCTTTCCAATTCAATTAGATCCAAACTGGGTAAAAGAAATTCAGGATTCTCTTGAAGAATTACCAGAACAAAAGATCGAACGCTTCATGAAAGAGTATGGCTTAAGTGAATACGATGCTAATGTGTTGGTTAATGACAGAGCTATGGCAGATTATTATGAAGAAGTTTGTAAGCATACCAAAAATGCGAAGAAGGTATGTAACTGGATTACAGGAGATGTTAGTGCTTATCTAAATAAAAAGAATACAAATTTTGATTCGATTGAAGTAAAACCAGAATATATTGCCAGTCTAGTTGATTCGATTGAAGCTGGAGATATTAGTGGAAAACAAGGTAAGGTTGTTTTTGAAGAAGTTATGTTGAATAAAGATCCAAAGAAAGTCATTGAAGAAAAGGGTATGAAACAAGTCAGTGATGACGGAGCTATTCTTGCCTTGGTAACAAGCGTTTTAGATGCCAACCCACAAAGTATCGAAGATTACAAGAATGGTAAGGATAGAGCTGTTGGATTCTTAGTTGGTCAAGTAATGAAAGCCAGCAAAGGACAGGCAAATCCAAAACGAACAAATGAATTGATCAAGGAAGAATTAAACAAACGTTAATTTTATGGTATACTAATCACTAGGAGGGTAGTTTTATGGCTTTAAATAAGACAAAACCTAAAAAAACACAAAAGAAAAATACAGAATCTAAACAAGGGCATAAGCTTGTTTGGTTTACTCTGATCATAATCGCTATTCCTGTAGTGATAGTAGCGTATGTATTATTAACTAGTATGGGTGGACAGGGTGAGCCTGTCGTTGGAAATCGTTTTAACGGTGAAGATCTAAACCCAATCATTACAGAAGAAGCGATGAACTCAATTCAGGAACAAGCTTCCGGCATTGGTGGTGTAGAAGAAGCAACGATCAATTTAAAGAGTGCTACATTAAGAGTTCATTTAAATATGGATGATTCTTATACACAAGATCAAATTCAGGCAGCCAGTGATCAAGCTTATGAAATTGTAGCGGCAACGCTTCCTATCGATCAGTACTTTACAAATCGTGAAGATGCTAAAATGTATGATCTAGAAATTGATGTGTACAATTACATAGTAGATGACAGTCATCCCGCAGAAGGTCAGATATACATTAAGACAACCAAAACCGGTGCTGCAACGGATCGTGTAACAGATGTCATGACAACGGCTAAAGATCCAGAACTGGTAGCTCAAATTAAACGTTAATATTTCGCTGTGTGAAAGCACAGCGTTTTTTATTTCAATAATGTAAACGTTTTCATTGACGTTAAACCGAGGGGGAGGGTATAATATGTCTATAGAAACTTTATGCTTTTTTGGTAATACATTAAAACAGTAATAAAGAAATAGGCTCACTTTAACATTACTTTATCGATTACTTGAGAAGTGTAAAGGTAAGAGAGGAGTAAGGGTATGCGAAAATTTATAAATCGTATAGTTGCATTGTTCTTATCACTGTGTATGGCAATGCAGCTAGGAGCTGGAGACGTATTTTTTGTTTTTGCCCAGAGTCTAGATGATCCGGTCATAGAATCCGGTACCCAGCCGGTTAGTGAAGAACCGACAGTACCAGAAGAACCGACAGTACCAGAAGAATCGACGGATCAAGTAGAAACTACTGTTCCAGAAGAGCAACAAAATACAGAAACAGTTCCTGAAACAGAAGAGCCAATAACAGGCGATGTAGAAACTGAACCTTCAGAACCTGAAGACTCAAGTGTTCAACAGCCATCTGTATTAATGAGTACCATGCTTGCAGAAGAGCCTAATGCAACAGTTGAAGTCTCATTGATTGATGAGAGTGGGAATCCATTAAACCCTTCAACAAGTACAATTAATGTTGGCGAAATTAGTGAAAATGCACCACCTATCGAAAATTATGACTATGTAAGAGCACAAATCAAGAGTGATTCTGGCACGAACACAGAAATCAAATGGTTAGCTACTTACAACGGACAAGTGTATTACAGTGCAGAATCGACTAATGTTGCAGGAACAATTTTAACAGCGAATGATGAAATTCAGCTTGTGTATCGTACACATGTAGAAAAATATAGTGTTAGCTATGAAGTATATGTAGATGGTACTAAACAAGATAATTATGATTCAATTATTTCTATTGATGGACCAGAAGAAGCTGAAGAGAATACTAGTTTTTCATTCTTGTTAGATCCTAGCAATGGTTATTCAATTCAAAGTGTTTATCAAGACAATCATAAGCTTAATGGTACAAATGGAGAGTATCAAAGTGAACAAGTTAATGCTAATTCAACTATTCGTATTGATCTGAACAGAAAAGAAACGGCAAATATAACTTTTGATGGATCAAATACATGCTTTAGAATTAATAATAGTGGATGGATGGATTCAAAACAGTCACGCACAGTTTCTTTTGATACTACGCAAAAAAGTTTAAGTTTTGATTTACATGTATTTAAAGAATATGATCCTAAAGATGAAGCAGTACTTAATAAATTAACAATTTCTATTGGGGATATTAAAAATGCAGCAATCAATATTCCAGGTGATCCAAACACTTCTGGAAATTCTGCAGTAACTAATCTGAGTGATTCATTGAAAGTTACGGTAACTCATAATGAAAGGTATACATCTGTTAGTACTAATAACGGAAGTAGTACTCCTACGAGCTATACATATACAGTGAAAATCGAGACAACGGAAACCGGATTATTTGATGATATTTCAATTGTCACAAACTTTAAAGAAGCTGTGAGCAGAGAAATATTCATTAAGCAGATTATTGGAGTGTCACCAGTTCGTTATAGTACGAATGGCGGATATACTTTAGAGAATAAAATACTGGATCCATCCACTTCTGATGATTCATTTGTAAATGAAGTAAGAGTTGGAAATACCTACAAGTTTTATTTTAATGTTTTAGAAGGTTATATTGCAGATATAGATTATATTGATATTGCAGTATCTGCTGATGGACAGAGTCCTGGCTATTTAACAAAGGGAGAAGTGCAACGAGGAGATCGTCAGTATGGAAGATATGACTTCTATTTTCAAATCGATATTAATGATAGATCTCAAATTGACTGGAGAGTATTTATTACTGCAACACAAGCAAACTACAAAATTAATTATGTAGGAACAACAATTACAGATGATTCTATTTATGAAAGTAATGATTTATTCAGAATTCCAGACGAAATCCCTACACGCAATGGCTATGTATTTGAAAATTGGAGCATAGGTGGCACAACTTATGATCCGGGTGATACAATTTCTATTGCGAATATTGATTCGAGTGCAATCACGTGGGATGATAATGCCAATGTTTACACTATTAATGTAAATCCAAATTGGGTTGAGGCAGAAGAAGCAGAAAGTGTATACTATACGATAAATATTTATAAAGATGGTACACTTAGCAAAACTTTAACAGAAAAAGGTGTAATTGGTAAAAAAATTCAAATCATTGAAGATCAACTTGCAGCAATCTTAGCAGAATTACAGATTGATAACACATATCAATTAACAAATGAGTCAAATACTTCAATAGAGTCTTTAAGTACAGAAGATAATACTATTAATTTATATTATGAACAAATTAAAGATGCTAGTGAATTACAATTAACTTTTACAGGAAAAAAAGTGCAATATTCTGGAGAAGAACAAACTTTAGCTCCTGCTACAGCAATTGATGGAGCTAAAATAGAATATTCTGTAGATGGACAAAGTTGGACTTCAGCTTTACCAAAATATAAAAATGCTGGTACATATCCAATTCAAGCTCGTGCAACTTTAGATGGTTATGAAACTGCAACTACAACTGCAACTTTAACTATTACAAAACGTACAGTTAATGTTACTGCACCTAGTGATGAAAAAATCTACGATGGTACTCCATTAAATACATTCTACAATACTGCAAATTATCAAGCAGCAACAATAACAGGTGATGGTTTTGTTACTGGTGAAGGTTTTGAATACTTTGTTTATACTGACGAAAGTTCAATTACTGCACCAGGATCTATAAAAAATGTAATTGATGTAGATGCTAGTCCATTAAAAAAAGGTACAGATTTAGAAACTAATTATGTCATCAATTATCATACTGGTGACTTAAAAATACAAAATCGTCCAGCTGATCAAAAGTACATTGCTACAATCACACCAGATGGTTTGAACCCTACTTATGATGGTACAGAAAAAGTTGTTAATACTTTCAAGTCTTCTTTCACAGATCAAAATCAACAACCTTTAAGTGGATTTAGAGTAGAAGGTGTAACATTTGAAGCAAGGGGCACTAATGCTGATACATATCCTGTAGAGCAATCTGGTACAGTGAAAATTGTAGATAACTTTGGCAATGATGTTACAGAACAATTTACATATACAGTTGGTCAAGCGAATTTAGTTATTAATAAACGTGATATTACCATTACAGCAGCTAGTGAAACATTTGATTATGATGGTGGATATCATTCAAATAGCAACTCATCAGTTACTGCAGGTAGTTTAGTGACTTTGCATAGATATACTGCTACAGTAAGTGGTAAGGTTCATAATCAAGGTGAAATAGTTGATAATGTTATTTCCGATATTCATATTTATGATGCTAATAACAATGAAGTAACGAAAAACTATAATATTACTGCAGAGAACGGTAAATTATCAGTTAAAAAAATTGATGCACAAATAACAGCTACTGTTACAATCAATACCAAATCATCTGATTACACAGGGTCTGAACAAAAATTTACTGAATTGAATGGCGAAGATTATACCGTTGAATATAGTTTTGATGATTCTACTCAGCAAATAGAAACTGAAGGTTGGGAAATAAAAGGTTCCACTATCACAACTGCAATGACCAATGCTGGAGAAAGCAATGTAGATTTTGAAAACCGAAATGATCTATATGTAGTTGATAAGGATGGCAATAAAGTTGAAACTGCAGTTGTTAATGTTATCCCAGGTAAATTAATCATTGAAAAAGTAGATTTAACTATTACAGCAGCATCAGATGAAAAAGAATATGATGGAAAAGCATTAACAGCTAATAGCTATAGTGTTGACGGACTAAAAGGAAATGATAAAATATCTTCAATTATTATCAATGGTTCTCAATTGGCACCTGGTTCTAGTGATAACGTGATTCAAGAAGGTTCCGTGCAAATTACAAATGGAACATCTACAATCGCAACAGAAAACTACAATATTATTTTAAAGAATGGTACATTGACTGTTAATAATGATTACAAAGAATCACGTAAAATTGTGATAACACCAGAAGACAAATATAAGGTATATGATGGAAATCCTTTAACATCTAAAGCCGTTTTCATAACTGGCGAAGGAGTTACATTAAATGGAGATTATATTAACGAATATCAGGATAGAATTGATAGAGGTAACATCACAACAATTGGTACACAGACTTATGTTGGATCAAGTTCTAATGAAGTGAAAGAGGATAGTGTTCATATTTATCATGGTAGCGTGGATGTAACTGAAGCGTATACTATTGTAACAGGTACAGGTAAATTAGAGGTTAGTAAGCGTACAATCACTTTAATCTCTGATGGAGCCTCTAAAGTTTATGACGGAACACCATTAGAAAAACCAGACGTTGATTTGACAAATGCGGTCCTTGCTGAAACAGATGAATTTGAAACAGAACCAAAGGCTACAGGAAGCGTTACAAATGTTACTGGATCAGAAGGAGTACCAAACACTATCACACGGGTAAAAATCATTGATCAAGTAACTGGAGAAGATAGAACAAATAATTACGACATATTCTATCAAGAAGGAAAATTAATTGTAACAAAGGCTCCTGCATCTGAGAATGCAATTAAGATGAATGATAAAACTGTAGTTTATGATTCGACTCTTCAGCATCTAGAAACTGCAACTGGTGCTGTAAGTGGCTCTACTGTTGAATATAGAGTTCAAGGAAACCCAAATAGTCAATGGTCTACTACAATGCCAGCATTTACTGAAGTAGGTACATATATTATTGAAGCAAGAGCGATTAATGATAATTATGAGACATCTTATACTACAGCCACTTTAAATATTAACAAGCGTCCTGTAGTGATAACTGGATCAAGCAGAACGACAACTTATGATGGTGGTGTTCAGAGTGTTTCTGGTTATTCTGTACAGAGACAGGATGATGAGAACAACGTAGGTTTGGTTACCGGACAAAGAGTAACAGGTGTAACAGCTTCTGCAAGTGGAACAAATGCGAATACATACGAAGGTACTATCACTAATCCAAGTGAAGTACGTATCACCAATGCATCTGGTACAATTGATTATACAAATAATTATGACATTTCAACTGACCCAGGATCTATTACAATTGAACCAAAATCAGTAACAATCGAAAGCGATAGTAGCGAAAAATTGTATGATAACACACCACTTGCTAATGAAAAAATTAAAACAGAACCTAAATTAGCTGTAGGTGATCACATTCAGTATTCAAATTGGGCTACTCAAACAGAAATTGGTAAAACAGAAAATACATTTACTTATCAAATTACTGATGAAGATGGAGAGCCTATCAATGATAACTATGATGTAACGATAACAAAGGGTACTTTAACTGTCTATGGTGAAATCAGTTACAATGCGAATGGTGGAACAGGAACGGCTCCTGAAGCTGATCGTTATGATGCTGGTGATACATATACAGTAAAAGAGAACATGTTTAAACGTGCTGGTTATGAATTTGGTTCTTGGAATACTCGTCCAGATGGAACAGGAACTCAGTATGCTGAAAATGTACAAATTACAGATCTTCAAAATAATGTAACTCTATATGCACAATGGATTGCTAATAGTGATACATCATATGTAGTTGAAACTTATCTAGAAGGTGAAGATGGTAATTATCCTGAAGATCCTAATACAAGTATTACACGTACAGCAACAACAGATACAACAGTATCTGTAACAGATGCTGATAAACAAGCTCCAGAAGGATATGCATTAGATCCAAATGCAGATAATGTATTTGAAGGAATCGTTGCTGGTGATGGAAGTCTTGTCTTGAAACTTTACTTTGCTAAAGATGAAATTGGTGAAAATCCAGAAGATTCAGGCGATAATATCCCAGATAAATATCAGATTCTATTCACATATGAAGCTAAAGAAAATGGTGTAGTAACTGGTGAAACATATGAACTTCATACATTCACAGATGAAGATGGAAATTATGTTAAACCAGAAGCTACAACACCAGATGCTGAGGTTAAGGCTACTGCCAATGCAGGTTATCATATCGATAAATGGATCGATGAATCTTCAACTGATCTTGGAAATGGTACAGCTCCAGAATTTGGTGATACAACGTATACAACAAATCAAGCATTTACAGTAAGCTTTGTTGAAAACGAAAATGTAACCATCAATTATGAAGCAACCAAAGGTGGTTCAGTAAGCCTTGATAGTGAAACTGTTGCTCCAGCTACAGGAAATCCTCAAGGTTCTACAGCTAAAGCAGAAGTTGGATATACATTCGATGGATGGTATTTAGGAGATACAAAAGTTGGTTCTGAATTGGCTTATAAACCATCAAGAAATGCAGATGGAATTTATGAAGCAGCAACATATACTGCGAAATTCACACCTAATGAAAATACTCCATATACTGTAAATATCTATCTAAGTGATGCTAATGGAAATTATGGTGATCCAGCAACAACTGAGGTACGTACAGCTACAACAGATACAACAGTATCTGTAACAGACGCTGATAAACAAGCTCCAGAAGGATATGCATTAGATCCAAATGCAAATAATGTATTTGAAGGAACTGTTGCGGGTGATGGAAGCCTAATCTTGAAAGTATATTTTGCAAAAGATGAAATTGGTGAAAATCCAGAAGATCCAGGCGATAATATCCCAGATAAATATCAGATTCTATTCACATATGAAGCTACGGAAAATGGTCAGGTAGAAGGAACAACATATGAACTTCATACATTCACAGATGAAGATGGAAATTATGTTGAACCTACACCAATTGTTCCTGAAGCAGATGTTGTAGCAACACCGGATGCAGGTTACCATATCGATAAGTGGGTTGATGAATCATCAACTGAGCTTGGAAATGGTACAGCTCCAGAATTTGATAATACAACGTATACAGCAAATCAGACATTCACAGTAAGTTTTGCTGAATTAGAAAGCGTAACAATTCATTATGAGGCAAAAGATGGTGGTTCTGTAACAAATGCAGAAGATGTAATTAATCCTGAAATCGGAACTCCTGAGGGAAGTAAAGCCGTATGTAATGATGGCTATGAATTTGATGGATGGTATCTAAATGATGAAAAGATTAGTAGTGATTTAGAATTTGTACCAACAAAGAATGCTGAAGGTCGTTATGAAGAAGCTACATATGTAGCCGTATTTAAGAAGAAAGAAATCCCAGTTGATCCAGAAAAGAAAGACGATGACACAAATACTTCGACACAGACAAATATGAATGCATATATGACCATGTTATTAGGCTCTGGATTATTGGGAAGCTTACTTCTAATTCTTCGCAAAAAACGCGAACAGGAATAAAAAAAGAAATTTGACTCACACTTAATGGTGTGAGTCTTTTCTTGATTTTGGTTCTAAATTGTATTTTAATCTATCTATGGAATTAATATATTTACTTGATAGAAATGAATATGAAACACATTTGGTGAAGAAAAAGAAAGAATATATCCTTTATTCATGGAATACATTAAAGTTATATGTAAATGAATGGCAGGGTGGCATGTTGATCTTAGATTCCAAAAAACTGGATATTGAGACGTTTTTTGATGAAAAGAAGCGTTTATTATATCGCTGTTTAAAACTGGATGAAGAAGCGTATAAGGATTTTATGCCTTATCAATTTAAGGGAATTAAACATTGTTTGATGAACACCAGTATGATTGATGAAAAGTGGTGTTATCCAATATTAAGAAAATTGATCAAGCCAGATGATGAAGTCTGTGTATTAGCTTTCAGCTTTTTTAATGATACCAAAAACAGTAATGACTGGGACAAACAATATGCCAAAGGACAGGGAATCTGGTATCGTTCAAATACGGATGTCTTTTTTAAATATGGATTGAAGGAAAATCAAATACATTGGGTAAATTATTTTAAAGACTCTAAAGAAGATGTGATGAAAAAAGTGCTTTGCAGTTCTATTTTACTTTTGACAGGTGGAGCACCAGATCTTATGATGAAAAGAATCAAGGAGTTTAAGCTAAAGAAGATTTTAAAAAGCTATCAAGGATTGATGATTGGATATAGTGCAGGTGCCATGATACAGTTAAAAGAATACCATATAACACCAGATGAAGATTATCCTACTTTTCAATATTTACCAGGTTTAGGATGTATAGAAGGTTTTAAGATAGAAGTGCATTATCACGCTTCCAATATTCAAAAACAAAGTATAGAACGAGTTCTAAAAGAAAAAGGACAACCAGTCTATGCCATCTATGAGGATGGAGGATTGATTGTCCATGATGATCAGATTGAATCTTTTGGTCATGTAGATTTATTTGAATAATGGAAGCTTTAAGATGGCTTTAAATACATCACCGTCAATTTCAATTTTAAACTGCCCATCTTGAATTTCCACAAAGCTTTTAATGATCGCAAGGCCTAGGCCACTGCCACTTTCATGTCTGGAAGCATCTCCTCGTACAAATCTTTCTGTGATCTGTTCTGGATCAAAGTTTAAGAATGTCTTGGAGATGTTTTTATATGTGATGGTCGCAAAGTTTTTTTCTTTTTTGCATGTTACGAACACACGCGTATTTTCCAATGTGTATTTTGAAATATTTGAAATTAGATTTTCAAAGATACGAACTGTTTTGTCTGGATCAAATGTGCAGTAAATATCTTCGTCATCGTGTTCAAAGACAAGGATCAAATTTTTTTCTTCTAATAAAGACATATTTTCTGCATGAACTTGTTCCATAAATTCGATCAAATTGATTTTTTGTGGTTCTAAATCGATATTTCCACTGTTTGCTTTGGAAATTTCAAATAAATCTTGTATCAAATTATTTAAACGGTCTGTATAGTTGGTTAATGTTGTTAGATATTCATTTCGTGTTTTTGAATCCAGATTTGGATCATTTAATAATTCAAGATAGTTTTTGATACCTGTTAGAGGTGTTTTTAGATCGTGAGAAACATTTGTGATCAGTTCAGTTTTTAAATTCTGTGATTTGATCTTTTCTTTTAAACTTGTTTCAAATCCGACTTGAATTGAAGATAATTCATATTCTAAGGAATTGAAGATGCCAGCATCTTGGTTTTGCGTGATTTCAAAATCACCTTTTGCCAAAGACATCGCATGTTCAAGTGTTGACAGATAATCTTCCTGAACTTTGTTTAATTGTTTTTTTAGATAGAAGAAACAAAGGATTCCATAACCTATCGCTAGAAGAATACCAAAAGGACCAAATAAGCATAAAATGATGCATGCAAGGGTATTGATTCCAACAAAGATCAATAACTTCTTATTTAAATCGTTTGCTAAATCAAAAGAAGCGGTCTTGTCCAAAAAGAGCTTGATATAAGAAATAAGCATGCCAGTCAGACTGTTTGTCTTTAAAAAGTGCAGAGGCTTTTTCTTGATCATATTTTTAATATAGACATAAGCACAGGCAATTGTTGTAAATGTAATGATGTAAACAATAAAATTAAGTAAATAACAAATTAATTGAGGTTGAAAGATTTTATATTGTTCTAGCCATCTTAAAATAGTACCATTCATTGTTTTTCCAGAAAGATAAATACTTCCTGCCAATAAGAGTGTTAAAGCACTTGTATAGAAAATAACCGCAATTTCTAATTTCATGCGTACAGCTGAACAAAATGGCTGTGCTTTTGTTTCAATCTCAATTGGAAATATTAAGACAAACACCAGAATTATCAATGCAACGATAATGAGCGCAAAAATTAAAAATTGTGCAAAAGCATCGGGTATATTTAGAGAGTTCACTATGATTTTTCGATTGGATTCAAGATCTTTAGGAATATAAAAGGTAAAAGATATATTTTTAGGTAAGTTAATATATACCTGATTATACGCGTTTCCATTTAAAACAACATTGGCTTGCTCATAGACATAATATAGGTCATCCTCATTTAAAAAGTCATAGTAATAATAGGAGGAATTTTGTGAAGCTTGAACGGATTCATTATCAAAATAGATTTCATTATAATAAAGTGCCTGAGATTTATCTAACTTTTCTGGCATATTGTGTGATATCGTTTGATCATTGTAATGAATTTCATACCCAAAGTTTTCATCGTTATCTAATAGCGTAGTATATTGAGAAAACATAGAACGAAGACTGCTATTGACACTAGCTTTTTGTTCATCAGAGATTGCACCATTACTTTCATCAAATTGGATCATCTCATAATTAGGATCTAATTCAGCGGCTTTTTCCAGCATGAGATAAGAAATAGCTTCTACTGTTTGATCTCCTAGAGCGAATTCATCGTAGGTAGCATTTTCCTGAACATTTTTGAAAAGTCCAAGAATGACCATTGTACAAACTGTGATCAAGATAAAAAAGCTGGTGATAAAAGAATATCTGTGCTTCATGTTATACCTTCTCTATTTTATATCCAATGCCCCATACAACTTTTAGATAGACAGGTTTTTTAGGATTGACTTCAATTTTTTCGCGAAGCTTTCGTATGTGTACCATGATTGTTTCTGTATTGATAGCTTCTTCCTTCCAAATGGTTTCATAGATTTGGCTGGCTGAAAAGACCTGTCCAGGATGTTTGATCAATAGTTCTAAGATCTGGTATTCCTTGGGGGTTAAATGAATTGGTTTATCTTGAATCTTTGCCTGTTTGGTCAAAGTATCTAACTCTAAATCTCCAACGATGTATTTTCCAGTATGCTTGGTACTTGTATTTTGATTTTTAAGTTCTAGAATTTGTTCATATCTTCTTAATTGGGAACGAACCCTTGCAATCAATTCCATAGATTCAAAAGGTTTAGTAATATAATCATCCGCTCCAATATTTAAACCAAATATCTTATCCATGTCTTCACTTTTGGCGCTTAAGAAAAGGATAGGGAAGTCATATTTTTTACGAACTTCCATGACCATGGTGATTCCATCCATGACGGGCATCATAATGTCAACGATTGCAAGATGTACATCATTTTCATGGATTTTTTCAAGACCTTCTTTACCGTTTTTAGCTAAAATTACATGATAGCCTTGGTTTTTCATATAAATTCCGATTGCTTCTCGAATTCCTTTTTCGTCTTCAACAACTAATACTGTGTGTTCCATACTTCATATACCTCGCTATTTATTTTATCATTTCTGATAATGAATATAAAAGCCAAATCCAGCACATACTATTCCAATTGTATAAATTAAGATCTCTATCATAAATCCTCCTAAATAAAATGGTCGATAATTTTCAATATTTCACTTAACCCAAATGAGTAGGCAATCAAAGCTAAAGGTTTTCCTAAGATAATAATCATACTGAATTTTTTTAAGGTCATGCTGGTAAGGCCGGCAATCATGCACAGTATGTCATCTGGAGCACATGGAAAAAAGATAGCAGCTGCAAAAAATCTATCGAATTTCTTACCTTTATCTAACCATCCGATATATTTGTCATAGGTTTTTTGATCACATACTTTAAGAATAAAGGTTTTGCCATATTTTTTGACTAATAAGAAAGCCAGAATAGAACCTATGACTAGTCCGGCATAATTATAGACAAATCCCCAAATAGGTCCAAATGCAACAATTCCTAAAGCTGAACTTGCTCCACCTGGAATAATTGGAATGATTACCTGAAATATTTGAAGCAGGATAAATAGTAAAGGAGCAAATATACCGGTTTGATTTAATAATGCCTGTAATTTTGTTGAATCAGTAAAATATCCTTGACTTAAGAAATAAAGAATCAAACCAATCAAGAAGAGCGTTCCTAAGATGGTTGTCACTTGAAAAATTCTTTTTGTATCTGTCATATCTATCACCATTATTAGGATATAGAATAAAACTTAGGATAAAATGGTATAAATTCTTAAATTTTTCTAAACAAATAAAAAAGCCTTGAACTATTCAAGTTCAAAGGCTCCTGTGTATAACTGGTAGTATGTACCTTTTTGTTTCAATAACTCATCATGATTTCCACGTTCAATGATTCGACCATTTTCAAGTACCATGATTGCATCTGAGTTTTGGATTGTCGAAAGCCTATGTGCAATTACAAATACGGTTCTACCTTCCATCAGTTTATCCATACCATCCTGAACGATCTTTTCTGTTCGTGTATCGATGGAGCTTGTTGCCTCATCTAAAATCAATACAGGAGGATTGGCTACAGCTGCTCTGGCAATTGATAATAATTGTCTTTGTCCTTGAGAAAGACTTTGGCCACCCGCTGTTAACTGTGTTTGATAACCATGTTCTAGATGTTTGATAAAATCATGAGCATTAGCAAGTTTGGCAGCAGCGATACATTCTTCATCGGTTGCATCCAGTTTACCATAGCGAATATTATCCATGATCGTGCCGGTAAATAAGTTTGTATCTTGTAAAACGATACCAAGACTATGACGAAGATCATCTTTTTTGATCAATTTAACATCGATTCCATCATATGTGATTGATCCGTTTTGAATATCATAAAAACGGTTGATCAAGTTCGTTATTGTTGTTTTACCAGCACCAGTTGCCCCAACAAAAGCAACTTTTTGACCTGGTTTAGCATAAAGATTGATATCATGTAAAATCGTTTTCTTAGGCGTGTATCCGAATACAACATCATTGAAACGAACATCGCCTTTTAAAGGGACATATTCAATAGCTCCATTAGCTCTTGGATGTCTCCAGCACCACTTGCCGGTATTCTTATCTGTTTCATGAACATTACCATCATCATCGTAATATACACTTACAAGCGTAACTTTACCATCGTCGATTTCTGGTTTTTCATCTAGTACAGAGTATATACGTTGTGCACCAGCTCCTGCCATAACAACAGCATTTAATTGTTGAGAAATCTGTCCGATAGGTGCGTTAAATGAACGATTTAACTGTAAGAAAGCAGCAATAGTTCCTAATGTTAATCCCGCCATGTTATTGATTGCAAGAATGGAACCTACAACAGCAGTTAATACATAAGACGCATAGCCGATATTCATTACGATAGGCATTAAGATGTTGGCAAACATATTGGCATTTGTGCTAGCTTCAAAAAGCTGCTCATTAAGTTTATCAAAATCTTTAATACTGTCTTGTTCATGTGTAAAGACCTTAATAACTTTACATCCTTCCATCATTTCTTCAATAAACCCATTAACAATACCTAAATCTTTTTGTTGGCGACGGAAGTAGAAACTTGATTTTTTGGTGATCACACGACTGGTAATAACCATGATTCCCCCCATAATCAAAGTTACAATTGCAAGAGGAATATTTAAAATCAACATTGATATAAGTACAGAAATCATCGTTATCAATGAGTTAATCATCTGTGGTAAGCTTTGTGACAGCAATTGACGCAATGTATCCGTATCATTTGTATAAATCGACATGATGTCACCATGAGCATGTGTATCAAAGAATTTAATTGGTAGAGTTTCCATATGTTCAAATAATTCATCACGAATTGATTTTAAAGTTCCTAAAGAAACTGTAACCATGATACGATTGAATGCATAAGTAGAAAGAATGCCTACAATATAGATACATATTAATGTCATAATTGCTTGGATCAATGGATTAAAGTCAGGTGTTTCCTGAGATAACATCGGTGTAATATAATCATCAATCAAAGTTTTTAAAAACATGCTGCCATAAACATTGGCAAAAGCAGAAACGATAATTAAGATTAATACTGAAATACATGCTAATTTATATCGATTAAACGTTTCCTGCAGAACGCGTTTTAATCCATAGATAGTACTATTCACTTAAACTACCTCCTTTCTGCTGAGCTTCGAAAGTTTCACGATACTGTTTGTTTGTTTTTAATAACTCTTCATGTGTTCCTAGACCAGAGATGATTCCATCATCTAAAACTAGGATTTGATCAGCATCTTGAATAGATGAAATACGCTGAGAAATAATAATTCTTGTTGTATCCGGAATTTTTTCTAAGAATGCCTGGCGAATCAAGGCATCTGTCTTAGTATCGACAGCACTAGTTGAATCATCTAAGATCAAGATTTTTGGTTTTTTCAATAAAGCACGGGCAATACATAAACGTTGTCTTTGTCCACCGGATACGTTTGTACCTCCTTGTTCAATATATGTGTTGTATTTATCAGGCATTTTTTGGATGAATTCATCGGCTTGTGCTAATTTGCAAGCTTCAATGATTTCTTCATCTGTTGCATCATCATTACCCCAACGCATGTTTTCTTTGATCGTACCCGAGAAAAGCACGTTTTTCTGTAATACCATAGCAACATTGTCACGCAATGTTTTTAAATCATAATTTTTGACATCTTTGCCAGCTACTTTCACTGAACCGGATGTAACATCATATAAGCGAGGAATCAATTGTACAAAGCTTGTTTTGGCACTACCTGTAGCTCCTAAAATTCCAAGCGTGGAACCACTTGGGACATGTAGAGAAACATCATCCAAAACAAAGGATCCATCATCATGTTTACCAGTTCCATAATTAAAATAGACATGATCAAAAACGATATCACCGTTCTTTACCTCTTTTAAACCATTTTCAGGTGAAGTTAAAGAACTCTTCTGATTGATAACTTCGGCAATACGTTGTGCACTAGCTACAGACATGATGACCATAACAAATACCATGGATAACATCATTAATGACATGAGAATGCTTGTGGTATATGTAAACAAGCTCATTAATTCTCCTGTGGTCATAGAACCACCAACAATCATATGTGCTCCTAACCATGAAATCAGCAGGATACATCCATATACGCTAAGCTGCATTACAGGAGAGTTAAAGATTAAGATTTTTTCAGCTTTTTGTTGGATTTTGAAAATCAAGTCACTTTCTTTATGGAACTTTTCGATTTCATGATCTTCACGAACATAAGCTTTCACAACACGAATTCCGGATACATTTTCTTGAACGCTGGCATTTAAATAATCATATCGCTTAAATAAACGACGGAAAATTGGGTGAACAACCATAGCAATGCCAAATAAAACGATACCTAGAAAAATTATAACTCCAACAAAGACTAAAGCTAGTTCATGATTGATCATAAATGCCATGAACAATGAGGAAATCAACATCAACGGGGAACGAACACAAACGCGAATCAACATTTGAAATGCGTTTTGAACGTTTGTGACGTCCGTCATCATACGAGTAATCAACCCGCCTGTTGAATATTTATCAATATCAGCAAAAGCGAAGTTTTGAATGTTTTTATACTCAGCTTCGCGTAGATTTTTAGCAAATCCACTTGAAGCAATGGCGGCATGTTTTCCGCTTAAGGCACCAGCAATTAATGAAATAATAGCTGCAATTAGCATAATGAAACCATAAATCCATATGACCTTCATATCACCGTTTTCAATTCCCTGGTCGACTAAAATAGCCATTAAATAAGGAATTAAAACTTCCATGATAACCTCAATAGCAACATAGATTGGGGTCTTGATCGTATTAGATTTATATTGTTTGATCTGACTAATCAATGTCTTTAACATGGTTTTCTTCCTCCTTTATTAAATTATCTTTCACTTTCGCAAGGAGTTTAAACAACAAATTTCTTTCTTCTTGCGAAAGGCCCTTGGCAATAACGCCTTCTGAATAATCGATATGTTTTTTGATCTTTTTGTCGATATCTTCTACTTTATCTGTGATTTGAATATAGCGAATCCGTTTGTCATCTGGGCTATGGACCCTTACTACATATCCTTTTTGTTCCATACGATTTAATAAACCGGTGACAGTGGGATTAGAAATATGAAAAAACTCTTCAATATCTTTTTGATTTACATGATCTTTCTTTACGTATTTTAAAAAGCGCAAAATATCGAGTTGGCTTTTGGTAAGATCAAATTCTTTTAATTGTTCATTCATGGCTTTTTCCAATTGCGATTGGATGCACCTGAAATAAAATCCATACCCATATTTACGGTTATTCATCTTGCCCTCCTTTTTTTTCATAGCACGCTATCTATAATTCATAGCACGCTATTTATTATAGTGAACATATTATAAATGTCAATACGAATTGCACTTTTTATAAAACTCAGTTATTATACTTTTGTTATGAAGAAGAATGAAGAATATGTCGTTACTTGTATAGATGAAACAAATCAAGCCGCAGGAATTGTAAAAATTGATGATATGGTCGTTTTTGTTCCTGGTCTTTTAAAAGGGGAAAAGGCAAATATCCGAATATTAAAAGTACAAAAAAGCTATGCTTTTGGAAAAATAATGCAGTTTTTAGAAACAAGTCAAGATCGCATAGAACCAGCCTGTAAAGTTTTCAATAAATGTGGCGGCTGCCAATATCAACACATAGACTATAAAGCTCAATTAAAAAGAAAACGTGATCATTTAGAGAATCGCGTTTTAAAAAGACTTGAAGATGTTGAAGTAAGAGATGTGTTGGGAATGGAACATCCTTTTTATTATCGAAACAAAGCCCAATTTCCAGTTCAAATCAAAGATGGAAAGATCTTGATGGGATTTTATCGTTTACATTCGAATGATATTGTCTGTTGTGATCACTGTATGATCCAATCTAAAAAAATCAATGAACTCTATAAGTTTATTCAAGAACATATAACTTTGGCTATGGCACAAGGTTTACGCCACATTTTAATGCGCCATGCGTATAAAACAAACGAATGTCAAATTGTATTTATAGGATCTAAGCGAAATAATTTTGATGATTTGATTCGAAAATTGATTCAGAAATTTCCAGATATTCAAAGCGTTGTCTTTAATTTGAATACAAGAAAAGACAATGTAATATTAGGAAAAGACTATGAAGTATTATATGGCCGAGAGTTCATTTATGAATCTTGTTTATCGAATAAGGTTAAGCTTCATTTTAAATCATTCTATCAAGTCAATCCTGTACAGATGAAAGTTCTGTATGAACAAGCTATAAAGGCAGCAGACCTTAATAAAGATATGCGCTGTATTGAGCTATATTCTGGTGTTGGTACGATAGGTATGGCTGTTTCAAAATATGTAAAAGAAGTGATCGGTGTTGAAATTGTTCAGGAAGCAGTAAGGAATGCTAAAGAGAATTGTCGAATAAACCAGATAGAAAACTGTCGTTATATTTGTCAAGATGCCACTGAATTTGCCAGAAAGTGCGCACAAAAAGAAGAGCAGATCGATGTTGTATTTGTGGATCCTCCAAGAAAAGGTATGACTCCTCAAGGCATTGAAGATATATCAACGATACAGCCGGAAAAAATTGTTTATATTTCCTGCAATCCAGAGACATTGATACGAGATTTGATCTTGTTTAAAGAACAAGGCTATTCTTGTAAGTTTATTCAACCAGTTGATATGTTTTGTCAAACGACTGGTTTAGAATGTGTGGTTCTGATTGAAAGAGTTTAGTTTTAAGTGAGGGTTTGATTATGAACAAAATATTAATCGTTGAAGATGATAATACGATCCACGATATGGTGAAAGAATATTTAAATAAAAGAGGATTTCAGTGTGAACACGCATATTCTGGTACAGAGGCTCTGTTGGTACAAAAACAAGAAAACTGCGATTTGATCTTGATGGATTTGATGCTTCCGGGTCTTGATGGGAAACAAGCTTTAACAAAAATCAAGAAAGAATATGATGTCCCAGTCATTATTGTCAGTGCTAAAAATACGATTGAAGATAAAGTTTCTTTATTAGCTATAGGAGCAGACGATTATATTACCAAACCATTTGCCCTGGAAGAATTAGAGGCAAGAATAAATGTTCAACTAAGAAAACATCACACCGATAAGGATGATGGGATCATCGTACAAAATCTTATCTTATATCCAGATCAAAGAACGTTTCAGATAGATGATACAAAAGTTTCTTTAACAAAACATGAATATCGTATCATGGAACTCTTGATGCAGTATCCTAAAAGAGCATTTTCTAAAAAAGATATCTATGAATATGCATGGGATGATATTTATGCAGCGGATGACAAGACTGTGTCTGTTCATATTAGTAATATCCGTAATAAATGTAAAGGACGTGATATTATCGAAACGGTTTGGGGAATAGGGTTTAAATTAAAATTGGAAAGAGAGTAAATCTTTAAACTTTCTTTCCTTTTTCTTTGATGTTTTTAAAATATTCTTTTTTATACTTAAGTCATGAAGGAGGAATCCAAAATGGATAAATATGCGATTGAAACGAATCTTTTGACCAAGAAGTATCGCCATACGACCGCTGTAGATCAAATATCATTACAAATTGTGCAGGGAGAGATATTTGGTCTTATTGGTGAAAATGGAGCTGGAAAATCTACATTGATGAAGATGCTTTCAGGAATGGTCAATAGCACCAGTGGTGATTTTAAGATCTTTGGTCATAAACCTTCAGAAGACAAATACTTATATCGTCGAATGGGAGTATTGATTGAAGAAGCCGGATTATTAGGTTCAATGACAGCTTTTGACAATATGAAAACCAAAGCTTTAGCACTAGGATGCAATGATGACAAAAGACTTTGTGAGCTGTTAGAACTTTGTGATATTGCACACACAGGAAAGAAAAAAGTTAAAACGTTTTCTATGGGGATGAAACAAAGACTAGCGATTGCAATGACACTGATTCAAGATCCGGATTTATTGATTCTTGATGAACCTACCAATGGTATTGATCCAAAAGGTTTTGAAAGTATACGAAAACTCTTGATTCGTCTTAATAAAGAAGAGCGTAAAACGATTCTAATTAGTTCTCATATTTTGGAAGAATTAAATAAAGTAGCAACCAGCTATGGAATCATGAAAAAAGGTAAGTTGATTGAATGTGTTACAAACGAAGAATTAAACCAACGATGCCGACAGTATTTGCAAATAAAGGTTGACTCTTCTTCAAAAGCAAGCATGCTTTTGGAGCAAATGTTAAGCATTTATTCTTACGCGGTTATAGATAAGAATACAATACATATTTTTGATGAGGTTAGCTCGGATAAAATCATAAAAATGCTTGTAATGAATGATATAGCTGTTTATTCATGCATGTTAAATTCTCAGTCTTTAGAGGAATATTTTCTAAGTAGAAATGGGGGAATTGAATAATGTTGAATATGTTAAGAAGTGATTTGTATCGTATATTGCATATTCGTTCTTTCAAGATAGGTGTTTTTATCATGTCGATCATGACGATTTGTTTAACAATGCCTTCCGTGAATGTTATGTCAAATACTGCTTTTGCGAACTACGATGCGCAGATTGGTAATTTTGCCGAATATTTATATTATTTTCCAAAGAGTGCTATTTTTATGATTATTGTTATGTTGATGTATGTTATCTATCTAAATGAAGAATATACTTCTGGATTTATAAAAAATGTGTATCCGTACCAAACAGACAAATTAAAACTATCGATATCTAGATTATTGATCTTTGTAATTTATTATATTGTATTTTCATTTATAAATATCATTTTTTCTTTGATTACAGTCGGTTTCATACAAGGTCGATTCGGAACGATTTCCATTATTGATTATATTATTTATTATGTGATTCAACTTTTATTAGCGACGGCTGTTGGATCATTTTTGGAATTGTTCATTCATTTAAGCAAAAAGAATATAGTCTCTACCATTCTAATATTTTTATATACATTTGGAATTTTGTTTGGGATGGTATATATATTTTTTCAAGAATGGTTTAATTTGTCAGTGTATGAAAATGCTATTTATTATTTATCTGGAACATTACCTTATCGTATCTCAGATGTTTATTTAAACACTATGGTTGTAGGTATCTTTGCTCTAGGTATTGGTGTTTTATTAAACATGGTTATTTTGAAGAAAAAAGACTTAGAATAAACTTGTTTTTATGAAGTGCTAAAAATAGAATAAAGTTAAGGGTCATTGAATGGCCCTCTTTTCTATAAAAGGAGAGGTTGTTTATGGTAGAATTGATTGTTTTGGTTTTAGCAATTCTTTGTGTTTATTTGATTTTTAAATACATGGGCTTAAAAAAGGAAATTATTTCTTGCCAAGATCAGATAGAGTATATTCAAGAAAATAATAGCTCTATGCGAATTTCTTCTAGTGTACGTTATAAACCCTTGTTGAAAATCATAAAGCTTTTTGAGACGCAAAGGGAAGATAATAAATCTTTATATGTTAAACATTTGCATCAGGAAGAAACAATCAAAGAATTGATTTCGAACATCTCTCATGATATACGAACACCATTGACTAGTATTCAAGGATATGTAGAAATGCTTGAAAGTGCAAATCGAGATGAGCAGGTTCAGTATATTGATATTATCACAAAGCGATTAAACGATATGGAAATCATGTTAGATTCATTTTTCTTATATACAAAGCTTCAAACGCAAAATAAACCATTTATTTTGGAAAAACAACCAGTTTATCCTTTGTTGTGCGATGTCCTTTTATCATATTACCCTCAATTATCGAAAATAGGATTGGAGCCGAAGATTGTTTGTGAAGATGAAAACTTAGAAGGCTATATCAATGCAGATCAAATGAAAAGAGTTTTTCAAAATCTACTCATGAATGTTATTCGTTATGGTAGTATGCCTTTTCAAATCGAACTCTATAGAAAAGAAAAAGATCTAGCTTGTGTGTTTTCCAATGCGATCAAAGGGGAACATATTGAGGTAGAACATATATTTGATCGATTTTATCAAGCGGATCATTCAAGAGGTAATAATGGAAGTGGTTTAGGAATGGCAATTGTTAAAGATCTTTGTAAAAAGATGAATATTATCATTGAAGCCAAAATCGAGCGTGGTATAATCTCCTTCGTGATGATAACTAGAGGATAGGAGGATGCATGAAAAGAATAATGGAATGGGTCAAGGAACATAAATACTGCTACTCTTTTTTGTATTTGATTCTTTATCTTTTGGCTTTTTTTCTCATGGAACAAATCAGTGAACCACAGTATTTGATTCACAGTAATTTAGATGACAAGATACCTTTTAACAGTTACTTTTTGATTTTTTATGTTAGCTGGTATATTGCTTTTGTCGGATCTCTAATCTTTTTTATGTTCTATGATAAAAAGGATTACCAGGATCTAAGCTTTATAATGATGAATGGTACAACTCTAATATTTATCATCTATTTTCTATTTCCTAATTACACAGATTTGCGTTTTGATCTAGTACCTAGAAATATTTTTGATCAGATCGTTAATCTTTTGTGGGTCATTGATACACCTACCAATGTTTGTCCATCTTTGCATGTTTCCATTTCAACAGCTGTCATGGTTGCAGTGTGGAATTCAAAAAAATTGAAAAAAAATCATCCGGTTTGGCGGATTCTGATTATTGTTTGGCAGATCTTGATCTGTGCTTCAACAGTATTTTTAAAACAACATTCGATCATTGATGTTTTTGCGGGATGCTTAGTTACATTGTTGTTTAGTGTGATTTGTTATAAAGTGAACTGGAGAAAAATGTTAGGAAAAACAATTTTTCGCTCTTTATTATGATGCTATTTACGTTTGAATACGTTAAATAGCTTTTTTTGATAAATTTATATGTTAAAATATTGCTATGAAAACAAATCAAATAACGCGTGGAGCTATGGTTTGCGCTATTTATGGCGTTCTTTTATTTTTGAATCAACAGACAGGTTTAATGATTGAAGCCAGTGCTTCATGGCTTTTTGTATTTCCTGTATTGATCTATACTGCCATGAGTGGACCTAAATCAGGAGCAATTGTCGGTATTGCAATGGCTTTGATGACTTTTTTGTTAGGTGGATTTACAACTTGGTTTTATAGTTGGACTTCTTTGATTACTGGATATGTTTACGGATTGGGACTCTTTTATCAATGGCGAAATATGACGAACTTTTTGATTTGTCTGGTGTTTTCGGTATTATCTAATGTATGTACGGTTGTTGTTTGGTCGTATCTATTTGGCTATGATCTTGTTAGTGAGTTTGAGTCTTTTAGAGCTATTATACCATTCATTGATATGGGAGTATTTATAATCTTGTTTGTGGCATTTTTATCTTTGCTGCAGGCATTGTGCATTCATCTTGTTTCTTTGATGATCTGTATACGAATGCATTTACCATATCGTCCTTTGACACCAATTTCCCAACAAAAAAGCTCAAAAGTAGTCGGAATCGTATCACTATTCATCTGGGGTATATTCTTTTTATCTCAAAATGTGATAGAATGTTCAAAAGGGGTCTTGGATATCATTATGTTGATATGGCTCTTTGATTGTGCTTTATTGTTGTATTATGGTGTGATCTATTTTATGTATCACAGTATTAAGCATAATAATAGACAATTCTCTTTTTTGGCAATTTTTCTGGCATTTGTTCCTGGTATTAATTTATTATGGATGCTGATGGGAGAGTTGGATTGTTTATTTCAACTAAGAAAAAAAGTTTAGGGTAGAGGTTTATATGAAACAGTTTGAAAAGTGGCGAAGTCTGTATATCGCATCTATTATCTTATCAATTTGTTTTGTGATCTATGCGATTACTCGCACAGAATACTGGTTTACGCTAATTGGAGTTTTATTGATTATATTATTTTCACTAGCGTTTATCGGTCTTTGGAGATCATTAAGGATCCATGGAGTCAAAACCGAGGTTGATATCTCCAGAGTATTGGGGAAAGATGCTAAAGATGCTTTAAGTTTTGGACATATTGGGATCTTGACTTATGATAATGAATATGTTGTAACTTGGGCTTCACCATATTTTAAAGAAAATAATATCGATATTGTGAATCACAAACTTACATCATGGATCGAAAATATTCGTACAATTTTTGATGAAGATGTGGATGTTGTGATTGGGAAATATGAAGATAAGATTTATGAGATCACACGTAAGAGTGATGCACAAATACTATATGTACGAGAAATAACCGATTATTATAATTTGCGCCAAGACTATTTGAATAACGGAATAGTTGTAGGGTTGATGCAGCTTGATAACTACATGGAATATCAATCGTATGAAGATGAAGAGTTGATTGCCAAGATCAATACACATTTGCGCTCTCCGATTATTTCTTGGGCCAAAGAGAACAATATGTTGATTAGACGATTGAGATCAGATCGTTTCTTTGTTGTATGCAATCAGGAAATCTTAAAAAAAGTACGTTCCCAAAATTTTACTATTTTACAGGTGATCAAAGATGAAGCCAATCATCTTGATGTATCAATTACTTTGAGCATGGCTTTTGCTTATGGAACCAATGATTTTAAGATCTTAGACGGCATGGTTAATGAATTGATCGAATTGGCTCAATCACGTGGTGGAGACCAGGTTGCTATTCGCGCTTCTAGTGGAACTGTGCAATTTGTTGGAGGAAATTCGGAAACGAGCTCCACTCGTTCAAAAGTTCGTGTTCGCATTATGGCACAATCAATCCAGGAAGCAATCAATGATTCTAGTAAAGTGTTTATTAGCGGGCATATCATGTCAGATTTTGACTGTATGGGTGCAGCTCTTAGTATGTCCAATTGGGTAACGGGTCTAAATAAAACAGCGTATATCGTATTAAAAGATGTACCTAGAGATTCGCAACTTCAAGATTTGATGGATAAATATCAAGATGTTTTGCATGAAAGACATAATTTTATCACGATCAGCGAGGCGATGAGCATGATGGATTATGAAGAAGATCTTTTAATCATGGTCGATCATGGAATACCGGCTATTTCAAGTGCCAAAGACTTTGTTTCTCATGCACAAAGAATTATTGTATTAGATCATCATCGTCGTAATGAGTCATTTGTCAAACATCCAATGTTAACGTATGTTGAAAGTACAGCATCATCCACATGTGAATTGATTGTTGAACTTTTGCAGAATATTCCAAATCATATTCCAATTTATGAAGCAGAAGCAACGATCATGTATTTAGGCATCTTGGTTGATACAAATCGTTTCAAGATGCATACCGATGCAAGGACATTTGAAGCGGCAGCGGCACTTCGCTCCTGGGGCGCAAATGCTGCGCTTGCTGAAAAAGCTCTTTGTGAAGATTTTTCTAGATTTACCTTGAAACATCATTTGATTCAAATGGCTTCAACTTATTTTGGTAAATATCTAGTTGTATGTGTGAATGAACCTGTAGACAAGACAATACTTGCCCAAGTTAGTGAAAGTTTATTACTGGTTCGAGGTTGTGTGGCATCATTTACGATTGGTAAAGTAATCAATGAGCCAACAACGGCTGCAATCAGTGCTCGAAGTGACGGCACTTATAATGTGCAGAAAATCATGGAAGCCTTAGATGGTGGAGGTCATTTCAGCGCGGCTGCTGTAGAGAAAAAATCTACAGAACCGGAAGAATTAAAAAAGGAATTGTTACAGATATTAGAGGAGGAAGAACATGAAAGTAATCTTGCTTAAGGATGTTAAAAATGTAGGTAAGAAAGATGAGGTTAAAGAAGTAAGTGACGGATATGCGAGAAACTTCTTGATCAAAAATAAAATGGCGGTTGCTTATACCAAAGGATCTGTTAAGGTTTTAGATCATCAGTTGGAAGAAAAGAAACTGCATGAAGAAGATTTAAAAAAACAGGCTGAAAAAATTGCAGAAGAACTAAAAACTACACCAGTTGAATTTATGTTAAATACAGGAAAAGATGGACAGGCTTTTGGTTCTGTTTCTAGCAAGCAGATTGCCGAAGCATTAAATAAAAAAGGAATTATCGTAGATAAACGAAAGATTCATATGGATATTCCTGTTTCCAGCATTGGAACAACACGTGTAAAAGTAGACTTATATAAAGGACAGGTAATTGGGGAAATTGTTGTTCAAGTACGTCCGAAGGGGTAAATTATGACCAGAGAACTTCCAAACTCTTTAAAAATTGAACAGTCACTTTTAGGATCGTTGATGATTTATCCAAATGTAATGAACGATTGTCAGGACTTAGATTTAAGTCCTGATGAGTTTTTTACACCAAGTCATCAACGTATTTTTCAGTGCATGAAAGAAATCAAGGATAATGGTCAGCCTCTTGATATCAATACGATCGTTACGCGTTTGCAGGATAAAGATGAACTTGAAGCAGCAGGAGGAGCCGATTATATCGTTAGACTGGCGGACTCTGCAATTTCAAGTGCAAACGCAAGACATTATATCGAAACAATCAAAAACAAGGCGCAACTGAGAGCTTTGATCTATGCGGCCGATAAAATTGCCCAGGAAGGATATGAATCTCCTGAAGACATAGATACGATCTTGGATGATGCAGAACGTTCGATCATGGATGTGACAAGACAGCGTCGAGGAGCAGAGTTTGAATCCAGCCAGGAGATCGTCAATCGTGTTATTGAGGAATTAAAAGCTTTAAAGTCAAAACAGGGTATTACTGGGATCCAGACAGGATACACTGATCTAGATAAGATGACCAATGGATTTCAAAGAGGTGATTTGATCATTTTGGCGGCACGTCCAGCAATGGGAAAATCAGCACTGGCACTAAATTTTGCAAGTCAAGTGGCAAAACGAAATGAGGGTTGCGTAGCAATATTCTCACTGGAAATGCCTAGTGATTCTTTAATGAAGCGTCTAATGTCCAGTGAAAGTCAGGTTCTTTCTAATAAGTTGAGAGATGGACGTTTAAATGCAGATGAGATGTCAAGACTTTATGAAGCAGGAACTCGTTTAAGTGAAAGAAAGATTTTTATTGATGATACGAGTAGTATTAAAGTATCTCAAATTTTTTCCAAGGTACGTAAACTAAAAAGTGAATACGGGTCAATTTCGCTTGTTGTGATTGATTATTTGCAGTTAATCACAGGCTCAAGAGCTGATTCAAGACAACAGGAAGTATCCGATATATCACGAAATTTAAAGATATTGGCAAAAGAAATGGAATGTCCAGTTATTGCCTTATCTCAGTTATCACGTAAGGTTGAAGAAAGAACAGATCATGAACCGCAGTTATCCGATTTACGAGAATCTGGATCTATTGAACAGGATGCCGACATCGTTATGTTTTTATATCGAGCTAATTATTATGACAAAGATAAAGAAGGTCAGGACGAAACTGAAGTCGTTGATCTTTCTTTGGCTAAACATCGTAATGGTAGCATTGGTAAGATTCATTTAGCTTTTGAAAAAGGAATTTCTCGATTTACGAATTATGCCAGTACAGAGGAAGATATTTATGCAGGTTGATCTATTGTGTAGCGGTTCAAAGGGGAACAGTTGTCTAATTCGAACGAAAAACAGTTCTTTATTAATTGATTGTGGATCGACAAAAAAATATTTAATGAATGCATTAGGTAGTGTAAATCAAAGAGTTGACGATTTAAATGCATTGTTGGTCACTCATGCACACACCGATCATGTATCACAACTAAAGCATTTTAGACATCTTCCTGTTTATTCATATTGCGATCTAAAAGATCTAGACAATCATCGTATTGTTAGACCACTTCAGGAATTTGATGTCAATGAATTTCATATTCAAGTCATTTCTTTATCGCATGACAGCCCAAATACCGTTGGGTATGTAATCTATGCAGATGGGAAAAAATTGGTATATGTAACAGATACAGGATACGTTTCCAATGAAGTTAAAACATATTTAGAAAATGCTGATTATTATATATTTGAAAGTAATCATGATATTGAAACGCTTATGAATACGAATCGTCCAATGTTTTTGAAACAGCGTATTTTGGGAGATAGTGGTCACCTGAATAATTTGGATGCCAGCTCTAATCTAGCTTCATTGATCAATTCTAAAACAAAAGAAATTGTTTTAGCTCATATTTCAGAAGAAGCAAATGATCCATCTATTGCATTAAAATGCATTCATGATCATTTCTTAAAAAAGGATCTTCCATATCGTGGTGTGAATATTCGTGCTGCAAAACAGCATGAGATACTTACAATCAAGTCGTTTTAATTTTATTTTAAAAATGGATTTGTTATAATGGGTAGAGATTGCGAGGTAAAAATATGTTAACAGTATTTGATCATCCATTGATCAAGCATAAGCTTACAATTATGCGTAAAAAAGAAACGGGTACAAAAGATTTTCGTCAAAATTTAGATGAAATTGGTGGCCTAATGGTTTATGAAGTTACACGAGATCTTCCTTTGAACGAAATTCCAATTGAAACACCTTTATGTCAGACAATTGGTTATGAAATGGCAAAGGATGTTGTAATCGTTCCGATTCTAAGAGCAGGTCTTGGCGTTGTAAACGGAATACAAAATTTGATTCCTACTGCAAGGATTGCTCATATTGGAATGTATCGTGATGAAGAAACGTTAGAACCACATCCTTATTTTGAAAAATATCCTTCAAATATGGATGAGGCAGCCGTTATTATAGTCGATCCAATGCTTGCAACAGGTGGATCTAGTGTTGCGGCAATTGATATGGTTAAAAAACAAGGAGCAACTTCGATCAAGCTTGTATGCCTTGTCGGCGCACCAGAAGGAGTCAAAGTTGTTGAAGAAGCACATCCGGATGTAGATATTTATCTAGCAAGTTTAGATGATCATCTAAATGAAAAAGGGTACATTGTTCCTGGTTTAGGAGATGCCGGAGATCGTATTTTTGGTACAAAGTAAATGAAGCCGTTTACGTTTTCTGGTGTACTGTTAGTAAATATTTTATTAAGTTTATTTCTAGGATATAAATTGGATGAATGGCTAAATACGACACCAATTTTTATCATTGTTGGTTTGATATATAGTGTAGTAGGTTCAATCTACATATTGTTACATAAGGCAAATAAACATGAATGAAGTTACATCAATGAACAAAAAAATCGTAATTTATTCTCTTTTAATTGGAATAAGTGTTGCGATTATAGCTGGATTGTTGTTTAATGATATCTATGTTTTGGTAGGAGTCCTGGTTGGATTGGGTACAGGACTTATAGGATATGCTATGATTGTGCAGATGGCACTTTCATTAAAACCGGATGAGAAACTATCAAAACGTCAAGGTGCAGCTAATTATATAGTTCGTTATATTATATACGCTGTAATATTTGGATTTTTCGTCTATCTAAATATTTCAATCATTGCCTTGCTTGTGGGATTTTTATGTCACAAGCTTTCAATATTTGTTTATGCTTTATTAGAGGGAAGGATGGATAACAATGCCTAGCATTAGTGCTTTAGAGATTCATGTTGGTTCATTCACTTTGGAAATTCAGCAGTCGATTTTAGTATGGTTGATTTTATGTGTCGTTTTTGCAACCTTCTTTATCGTTGCTGGCAAAAAAATCGAGAGACAAGATCCATCGAAAGCCAGTAAGGGAATTGTTTATATTAGTGAAGAAGCATTGAATCTGGTGCTTTTTGTGATTAAAGGAAATTTAAGAGAAACCACAAAAAAATATATCCCACTTTTTGGAACATTGATCTTGATGATGATTGCATCAAACTTGATCGGATTGATTGGATTACAAAATCCGACCAGCAATGTAAGCTTTAATGCGACATTGGCTATTACGATGTGGTTGATGATTCAAGGTAATGCCATCAAAAAAGGTGGACTTATTGCTCGATTAAAAGAGCTCACAGAACCTATGGTGATATTAACACCACTGAATATCATTGGAGAAATGGCTTTGCCAATTTCTTTGACGATGCGTTTATTTGGAAATATTTTGGCCGGAAGTATCATTACGATGCTTGTATATACATTAATCAAGGCATTAATGCCTTGGGGGGTGTTGGGACTTTCAGCAACACCATTTTTACACATGTATTTTGATATATTTTCTGGCGTGATTCAAACATATATCTTCTTTACATTAGCTTCGTTCAATTTAGGACAGCAAGTGGCAGAAGAAGAATAAACAAGGAGGAAAAACAAAATGGAATTTAATGAATTTTTCGTACAGGGTATGGCACTTTTAGGTGCTGGTATTGCCATGGTAGCGGGTCTTGGTCAAGGTATTGGACAGGGATTTGCAGCAGGTAAAGGTGCTGAGAGTGTTGCTCGAAATCCAGAAGCTGCCAGCAAGATTCAGTCAATCATGGTTCTTGGTATTGCCTTAGCCGAAACAACAGGTATTTATTCATTAGTAATTGCCATTCTATTAATTTTTATAAAAGGGTAACGATTGGGTATAGATATGGATGGTTTCAATATTGATAACTATCTGCGAATTTCTTTAACGGATGTTGTTTTAGTTTGTATCTCAACTTTTTTAATTGTTATGATCGCAAAGAAGTTTTTTTGGGATAAATTGTTAACTTTAATTTCAAAAAGACAAGCATTGATCCAAGAGAATATTGATTCTTCTGTACAATTAAAAAAAGAAGCGGAAGATATCAAAGAGCAGTATGTGGAAAAGATGAAGAATGCTGGGAAAGAAGCACATTCAATCATCGAATCTGCACGTGCTGAAGCATCGGAAGAAAAACAGCAGATATTGCAACAAACCCAGAATGAAGTTTCACGCATCAAGGAACGAGCTAAAGAAGACATAGAGCGTGATAAACGTAATGCGGAAAAAGAAATGAAGGACGCCATTTCTTCAGTTGCTTTGGAAGCAGCCAAGAAGCTTGTTTCTAAAGAAATGGATGAAGAAACACAAAAGAAATATATTGATGATTTTATCGACAAGGCAGGAAATTCTAAATGGTAGAAACTTGGACGCCTTATGCTCAAGCTATTTTTGAAATTGCAAGAGATACAGGTAAAGAAGAAAAGTATATGTCTGATCTAGAAAGCTTATCTTCAATTTGGCAGCAGGAAAAAGATTTTGTGCTTGCCTTATCTCATCCAAAGATCGCAAAAGCGACAAAAAAAACATGGCTTTTGAATCTGTTTGAAGATCGGCTTGATGCAACGATGATGCAAACATTACTCGTGTTTAATGAACATGATGTGATCGCAAATTTGCCGCAGATTTATCAGGCATACTTAATGTGTTATCGTGATGCTCACGATATTGAAATCATCAAGGTGGAAAGTGCTTCTGAATTAGATGCAAAACAGAAATCTTCATTAAAACAGATGTTAGAAACAAAATTGAATAAAACTGTAGAGTTGGATATTGCCATTAAACCGGAATTGATTGCCGGGATGAAGGTATGTACAAGAGATATGGTTTTAGACAATACGGTCTTATCGCGCCTTGAAGCGATCAAAGAAAAAATAAGTGGCTAGAAAGGTGATACTATGAGTTTAAATCCAGCACAGATCTCACAATTGATCAAAGCGCAAATTCAAAATATCGACCAGGATCTAGAAATGAATGAAAGTGGTACTGTTCTTAGTATTGGGGATGGTATTGCAACAGTATATGGTCTTCGCAATGCAATGATGAGTGAATTGTTATTGTTCCCTCATGATGTATATGGTATGGTCATGAACCTTGAAGACGAACAAGTTGGTGTCGTTTTGATGGGTGAAAACAACGATATCAAGGAAGGCGATCTTGTTAAGAGAACAGGACATATCGTTGAGGTTCCTGTTGGTGATGCTATGGTAGGACGCGTTGTTAATGCTTTAGGACAACCAATTGATGGAAATGGAGAGATCCATACAACAAAAACACGTCCAGTTGAAAGAGTAGCACCAGGTGTTATGACAAGAAAAAGTGTTTCGGTACCATTACAAACAGGATTGAAGATCATTGATTCTATGATTCCAATTGGTCGCGGTCAGCGTGAGCTGATCATCGGTGATCGTCAGACCGGTAAAACGGCAATCGCAACAGATACGATCATCAATCAAAAGGGACAAAATGTAAAATGCATTTATGTTGCGATTGGACAAAAAGCCAGTACGGTTGCCCAGATTGTGGAAAAATTTAAACAATATGGGGCAATGGAATATACAACGATTGTTGTTTCAACTGCAAGTGAACCAGCACCTCTACAATATCTTGCACCATATGCAGGATGTGCTATTGGTGAAGAGTGGATGGAAAATGGTGAAGATGTATTGATTGTTTATGATGATTTATCTAAACATGCGGTGGCATATCGTACAATGTCTTTGTTATTAAGAAGACCACCAGGACGTGAAGCATATCCTGGGGATGTGTTCTATCTACATTCAAGATTACTAGAAAGAGCAGCACGTCTAAATGAGGATTATGGAAATGGTTCTTTGACAGCTCTTCCTATTATTGAAACACAGGCAGGAGACATCTCAGCGTATATTCCTACAAATGTTATTTCCATTACGGATGGACAAATTTTCTTGAAAATTGATATGTTCAATGAAGGTATCCGTCCAAGTGTTGATTCAGGATTCTCAGTAAGCCGTGTTGGTTCAGCTGCTCAAATTAAAGCTATGAAGCAAGTTTCTGGCTCTTTAAAACTCGAATTAGCACAATATCGTGAAATGGAGTCATTCGCAAAATTTGGTTCTGATCTTGATGCAGCTACGATGGAAGTTTTAAATCACGGAGCTCGTTTGACACAACTTTTGATCCAGAAACAATATTCTCCAATGCGAGTAAGTGAACAGGTTGTTAGTTTATTTGCCGCAAAGAATAAATATTTGAAGGATATTCCTGTCGAAAAAGTACAGGCATATGAAACTGGCTTGATATCTTATGTAAATCGTGAATATCCTTATATTTTAGATCAGATTGAATCTAAAAAAGAATTAGATGAAGATCTTGAATCTCAGATCAAAGCAGCCTTAGATGCCTTTACCAAAGAGTTTTTACTGATGGAAGGTGCACAAGATGGCACAAAGTAGACAAGCTATCCAGGCTCGTATAAAATCAGTTGATTCAACGAAAAAGATTACAAAGGCTATGCAACTTGTCGCTTCCAGCAAGTTAACAAAACAAAAACTTGCAATGGAAGAAAATCGTGAGTATGCCGATGCTTTGCAGCATCTACTTACATTAGTTTTACGTTCTACAGACGATAAATCTATATTTTTAAACGAAAATATGGGTAAACCAGCATATGTATTTGTGATTACCAGTGATATGGGGCTTTGTGGCGGTTACAATGCCAATATTCAAAGAACTGTACAAAGTGAAATTTCTAACGAAGATAAGATCATCATGATTGGTTCACGCGGGGTAAATTGGATCAAGTCTAGAGACTATAATGTATGTGATCAACTAATTGATATGAATGAAGATGATGCATATGACAAATTATCTTCAAAAGTAGTTGAAGCCTTGGATCTGTTTGAGAGGAAGGAAATTTCTAAGATACAGGTCTTATATACTCACTATAAAAATACATTGACCTTTATACCAACATTGGAAACTCTTTTACCAGTAAAAAAACAATCGGAAGAAAAAAAAGAATCCCATAAAGAGATGATATTTGAACCATCTAGAGAACAGATGCTTAGCAATGTAATTCCAATGGTTACAAAATCGGTTGTTTATTCAAAATATCTTGAGAGCAAGACCAGTGAACAGGCATCAAGACGTATGGCAATGGAAAGTGCTACGGATAATGCCAACGAGTTGCAGGAAGCTCTTGAATTGGCCTTTAACCAGGCTCGTCAGGCTGCAATTACGCAGGAAATCACCGAAATTGTCGGTGGTGCCAATGCGCTGACATAGGAGGAAGAAAATGTCAAAAAATATAGGAAAAGTTGTCCAGATCATTGGGCCAGTTGTAGATATTTCTTTTGACGAAGATCATCTGCCTGACCTTTTGACTGCCATAGAAATAAAACGTCCAGACGAGGAAAGCTTGATCGTGGAAGTAGCACAGGGAATAGGTGCAGATCGAGTTCGCTGCATTGCGATGGGAAGCACTGATGGCCTTGTTCGCGGTATGGACGCGATTGATACAGGAAAACCAATTCAAGCTCCTGTAGGCGATGCTATTTTGGGACGTATGTTTAATGTATTAGGTCGACCAATCGATGGACTTGGAGAAGTAAAAGATGTTGAATACGAACCAATCCATAGACCGGCACCAGCATTTGATGAACAAAGTACAGTTAGTGTTCCATTGGAAACAGGTATTAAAGTAATCGACTTGCTATGTCCATATGCTAAAGGTGGTAAAATTGGTTTGTTCGGTGGTGCCGGTGTTGGTAAAACCGTATTAATTCAGGAATTGATTCATAACATTGCCAAAGAACACGGAGGAAAATCTGTTGTAGTAGGTGTTGGAGAACGTACTCGTGAAGGTAATGATATGTACCACGAAATGAAAGAAAGTGGTGTCTTAGATAAGACTGTTTTGGTTTATGGACAGATGAATGAAAGTCCTGGAGCCAGAATGCGTGTAGGTTTAACAGGTCTTACCATGGCTGAACACTTCCGTGATAAAGAACATCAAGATGTATTGTTATTTATTGATAATATCTTCCGTTTTACTCAAGCAGGTTCTGAAGTTAGTGCCTTGTTAGGACGTGTTCCTAGTGCAGTAGGGTATCAGCCAACTTTGGCGACAGAAATGGGACAGTTGCAGGAACGAATAACGAGTACCAATGATGGATCTATTACTTCTGTTCAGGCAATCTATGTACCTGCTGATGACTTGACAGACCCAGCTCCAGCTACAGCCTTTACACATTTGGATGCGAAAACCGTACTTGATCGTGATATTGCAGCTTTAGGTATTTATCCAGCTGTAGATCCACTTGAATCAAGTTCTCGTATCCTGGATCCATTGGTTGTAGGAGAAAGACATTACAATGTTGCCAGGGGTGTACAAAGTATTCTTCAACGATATAAGGAACTTCAAGATATCATCGCTATTTTGGGTATGGATGAATTGAGTGAAGAAGACAAAAAGGTCGTAAACCGTGCTCGTCGTGTACGAAATTTCTTATCACAGCCTTTTAACGTAGCTGAAGTATTCTCAGGAATTCCAGGAAAATATGTTCCTTTGGAAGATACGATTCGTTCTTTTGAACGTATTCTAGCAGGAGAATTTGACGATTTACCGGAACAGGCATTTATGTTTGTAGGTACTGTTGAAGAAGCACAAGAAAAAGCACGTCAGATGGCTGGTGAGTAATATGATTTCTTTGAAAATTGTAACTCCACATGGAACATATAGCGAAGTTGACGTAAAGAGCATATCTTTAAGAAGTGTTGAAGGGCAAATGACTTTACTTACCGATCATTTACCTATTTTTGCATCTTTGGTACCTTGTAAACTAGCTTTGGTTGACAATAATGATCAAAGGTATGAATATGCTTTATCAGGTGGGTTTTGCCACTTAGAAGATAATAAAGCGATGATCTTAACCGATGCGATTGAAGGAAAAACGGAAATCGATTTGGAAAGAGCAAAAAGAGCATATGAACGTGCCAGAGCTAGAATTGAGAAAAAAGATGAAGTGACGAATTTAAAACGAGCTCAATTGGCTTTGGAAAGAGCTGTAAATAGAATTAATGTATACGGTGGTTAGTTGATAACCATCGTTTTTTCATATAGAATATTCACTATGAAAAAATATATATTTTTGGATATTGATAACACTTTGTTAGATTTCAATAAATGCTCCAAGATTTCAATACAGGAAGGTTTTAAAAAATATGGAATCACGTATCATGAAGATGTATTTGATACATTTGTCAAAATAAATGATTCTTTATGGGAGCAAATCGAAGAAGGAAAACTCACAAAAACAAAGTTGTACGAAATTCGTTGGAATACAATTTTTAGAGCATTAAAGATTGATTTTGAAGGGCATGTATTTGAACGATATTTCGTGAATAGTTTAAATTATATTGCCAAGGAAGTAGATGGTGCTTATGATCTTTTGCAATATTTATCAAATAAATATGAAGTTTTTCTTACCAGCAATGCACCTTATGATCAGCAGTGGAATCGTTTAAAGATAGCGGATATGTTAAAATACGTGAAAAAAATATATGCATCGGAAAAGATTGGGTGTGCAAAACCAAACAAACGTTTTTTTAATTATTGTATCAATGATATTGGAATTACCGATAAAAATGAAATTATGATCATTGGAGATTCATATTCGGCTGATGTACTAGGTGGCATCAACAGCCAAATTGAAACGATCTGGTTTGATCGTAATAAAAAGGGAATAAATGATTCACTGGCAACATACAAGATAAATTCTCTGTATGAAATTATGAATATTTTATAATTTTTGAATATGGAAAATAAGTTTTCATATTCTTTTTTATTTATTAAATAATTAGTTGATTTGAATTGTAAATTTCCAAAAATTTAACATTTCTTTTCTGTTGTCTTTACAAGCAATTGATAGATTGAAAATAGATAAGAGGAGGGATGTTATATGTCCAACAGAAGAGTAAGTAAAATGCTGAAAATAGGTTCTTGTTTGGGCCTAATTGCAGCTATTTTTTCGGCTGCGGCTCTTCCTGGTATGAATGTAGCTGTACATGCTGAAGAAGATGAAGTGGACCCTGTTAAACAGAAAAATCTAGATGAAACAGCTATAGAAGCAACAAAAGATATTTTAAATTCAGATTCAGTTTCAATAGAAGATATAAATGAATTTGAGCAATCTTTAACTGAAAAAGTCCAAAATAAAGAAATACAAAAGGAATCAGTTCAATTTAGTGGAAGTTCAGAACCTGTTGTAGAAGATAACAAAGTCACAGTTACGGTCGTTACTGAATTTTATAACCGAGATGGAAGTTTAAACAAAGAAAGTGGAGGAATCAGTACATATACCAGAACCTCAGGAACATCATTTAATGTTTCTACAGCTATATATAAAAGAGGCTGGATCTTGGAATCTGAGACAGTAACAGGAATGGTTGATACCAATCCTAACAATTATAAAGCTGAAGGAATTATTGGAAATGATGATATCATGATAAAGTATGTATGGCGAGAAGATAGCATTGGACCAGATGGGCAAGCCGATAAGATTCCAGATCAATATCAGATTGAAGTATCCTATGATGTCATAAATGGCGCATGGAACGATGGTACAACGAATACAGTCAATAAAGTTTATACTTTAACAGACAGTGAAGGCAATCCAAGTGATCAAGGAACTGCTAGAGCTCAACTTCCATCTGTTGGTAATAAACCAAATGAAGGATTTGCCAGAGGTTCATGGCAAAGTGAAATGAAATATACATTATCTAAAGAAGATGATGGTTCTAACTTTGTTTATACATATGCACCGGCAAAAAATGTTACAGTGATTACAGAATTCTATAATCGAGATGGAAGCTTAAGCACTGTAAAAGGAGGAACAAGTACATATACAAGAGCGATTGGTTCGACTATAGATTTTGGAACGGCAACATATAACAGAGGATGGATTCTGGAGTCTGAGACAGTAACTGGCATGGTCGATATCAATCCAAATAATTATCGAGCACAGGGTACGGTTGGTGATGAAGATATCACGATCAAATATGTATGGCGAGAAGATAACATTGGACCAGATGGACAAGCCGATAAGATTCCAGATCAATATCAGATCGAAGTATCCTATGATGTTGTCAATGGCACATGGAATGATGGAACAAACGATACGATTTATAAAGTGTATACTTTATTTGATGAAAATGGAAATCCAAGTCAAGATGGTATTATTAAACATGAACTTCCAGAAGTTGGAAATGCACCTTTAGAAGGATATACAATTGGTGAATGGTCTTCAAATATAGAGTATGAATTAACACATAAAGATGATGAGGCACATTTCACATATACATATTCTGTTATTTCTGATACAGATGTAAAACCATCCAAACCGTCTGATACCGAAAACCCAAAGAATGAATCGACTATAAAGGAAACAAAGACAGAGAATAAAGTAGTAAATACAGCTTATTCTACAAACGTTCTTTCTGTGTTAGGGCTGTTCATGTTATCGTTAGCCGGTATGCTTTTTGGAATTGTTAAAAAGTATTTAAAATAGTTGATTTAAACGACCTTTAAATTTTAAAGGTCGTTTTTTAATTTTTTTCTTTACTTTCGAATGCCCATTGTATATAATATACAAGCACACGGATTTTACGTGTTCTATATACATATGGCGGTTGTGGTGAAGTGGTTAACACAGCGGATTGTGGCTCCGTCATGCGCGCGTTCGAATCGCGTCAGCCGCCCCATAAGAAAATACAAGCCCTGATACAGGGCTTTTTATTATATTTGATGGAGTGATGGTATGTTGAAATTATACATAAAACGATTTGATCAATTGAATGTTAATGAACTCTATGAGATCTTAAAACTAAGACAAGATATTTTTATCTTGGAGCAGCAATGCCTATATCCAGATATTGATTTTATAGATGAGAAAAGTCTTCACATATATTATCAAGAGAAGGAGAAAATTATTGCGTATTTAAGGATGTTTGAAAAAGACAAAAATACTTGTCAATTGGGACGTATCATTTCCTTAAACCGTAGACAAGGATTTGGTACAAGCTTGATCAATGAAACTCTTCAGTTGTTGAAACAAGAGAAAAAATATACAAAAGTTTTTGTTGAAGCACAGAAATACGCTATTGAATTCTATGAAAAGCTAGGCTTTTGTGTTATCTCAGACGTGTTCTTAGAAGATGGAATTGAACATGTAAAAATGGAAAGATTTCTTTGATTACTTAAATCTTTCCTTAACAATATCATCTGGTTTTGCATGCCCAATCAAAAAAGGAGAATGCTCATCATGATCCATGATATTTTCATGGATCTTTTTTTCATCATAATTCGCATAACAATATTTACAATAATGGTGGCAAGTATTGTAAACTCCGATATCGACCATCTCTATACATCCACAATCTCGTGCAGACCAGAGTTTATAATGTTTCTGTGTTAACTCAAAGGCAAGTTTTCTAGATACGCAGACATCCTTGATGAACCCATATTGACTGAGATCTTCTTTTTCATAACATGTTTGTACAGTCATATTATTTTTATTTGCTATATCAAAGAAGTGGATTCCAATTTTCTTTAAATCTTCATGCGTAGGGTTTTTAAGCTTTAATTCATCATAATGATTACGAACGTTTTTATAATCGTCGATAAAAGAAACGATGATGTGATTTACATATCCTTTTAAAAGACTACACATTCTTTCAAATGCACGAATGTGATATTCCACTGTGTATTTTTCATTTAATAAGATGGGATCATATCGAACATATACTTTTTCTTGTCCTAATAATTTTGATATTTCCTTTATTCCTTCTATGATCTTAGATTTGTCTGGAACAAAAGGTTCAATATCTTTATGATAGGGAGTCAGTGTAACTTGAAAAATCATGGGCTTGTGAATCGAAGGAAGATATTTAATGATAGGTAAAGGGGTTTTAGTGCAAAATACGATCGCATCTACATTCTCAATAAGGATTTTTGATACTTGAGAAGGATAGAAAGGGTTTCTAACTAAAATTTCTCCAGCCTCGAAACGATTCATGAGCCAAGGGGTATAAAATGCTACGATGTCTGTTCTTCCACTAATGTTTAATATCATAAAAAAAGCATACCTTAGTATCTTAAAGGATGCAAATGAAAAGATTATCTAATTATTGTTAAGATAAGTTTAAATAAATACGGCATTCTTAACAGTTTAATATATAAAGGAGTGATATAGTGTATTTAAAGGTGAGGAATATGAAAGAACTTAAAAAGCTTAAAACAGCATTGATCATGATATTGTTTGGTAATGGTTTCTATCTATTACATACATATTTTTTACAAACACAATCCAGTTCATTTTCGCAGTTTAGTCAAGGAATATTACTTGGCTTATCGGTTGGTTCCAATATTGTCGGAATCATTCTTTTGATCATCTCAATAAGAAAAATACAGGAGGATAAAAATGTATAAGACAGAAATCATCGAGTATGCCCCTAAGGCCGTGGACATGGCAAAAAAGATTGAAGAAAAGGCCAATCATATGATGGAAACTGGATATGAATTGGTGACGGTGTCCATAACAGGAAGTGCTAAAGCTATTTTGGTTTTTAAAAAATTCGGTGAAACATTGCATGAATAAGATCATTATATATGGTTCTCATTATGGAACAACAAAGCTATATGCAGATAAAATGTCCGAAAGAACGCATATCAAAAAAATATCCTATCGGCAGGTGCAGGATCTTAATCAATATCAAGTAATCATATATATTGGGGCTTTGTATGCTGGTGGAGTATTGGGCCTATCTAAAACTATGAAAAAGATAAAAGAGCCAAGAAATGTTAAAATCATGATCATTACAGTTGGTTTAGCAGACCCTAATGATGAAATTAATGAGAAGAATATCCGTGGAAACATAAAAAAACAGATTTCTCAGGAAATCTATGATCGAGTACAAATATATCATCTTCGAGGAGGTATTGATTATTCTAAATTAAGTTTTCAACACAAAACATTAATGAAATTAATGTATATTGCTGAGAAAAAAATACCTGAAGAAAAAAGAAACGCAGAAACAAAAGCTATTATTGAAACTTACGGTAAACAAGTTAATTATGTGGACTACCAAAGTTTAGAAAGAATTATAGAAAGCATAGAAAAGTAATTCAGATAAAATTCAATTACAATAAATCTTCTAATAAAACAAAAAAACTCCTTATATAAAGGAGTTATTAACGGAATGGAGCAGATGAGGGGAAACTTTTTATACAATTAGAAGAGAATATATTAATTAATAATAGTTATCGGGTTTGTCAAGAAAAGTGTGTAAGTGATTTTTAATTATCTATTGACACTATCTG